>OLPU01002882.1_pt1 | contig 10933 bp, 12 predicted proteins | sample 1673111 | NCBI WGS metagenome assembly OLPU01 (sample SAMEA3136755, study PRJEB25190) | human gut metagenome | reverse complement strand
TGCTTTTTTCAAAGCACTGGTTTGTTTCGCTTGGCTGTTTAATTTTCAAAGAACAACCGCCGCTCTCGCGACGACTCATATATAATATCATCTCTTGCGCTTTCTGTCAACAGGTTTTTTCATCTTTTTTGATGAGTTTTCTTGTTGGGTTTTCAGCGCCGTTGTGACGATGTGTATATACTAGCACGTTCCTTAACTGATTGCAAGCGAAACTTTAACACTTTTGCCGATTTTGGTGCTATTTTTCCAGAGCCTATCTATTTTCGCTGCAAATACAAACACAGCCCTGCTGTCTCCTACGGAAACAGACAGGACTGTGTATCTTTGGTCGTGTTTACGCTTCACCTTTTGGCACTTTCATGAGTGCTTCTGGTTTTCCAACGTAACGTTCTGGATGGAGTCTGCGATCACGCATTTCTGCGCAGGCGGTAAAGAGTACGTCGGTGGAAGAGTTGATACCGGTCTCGCAGGAATCCTGGATAACGCCGATGATGAAACCGACGCCGACGACCTGCATGGCAATGTCGTTCGGAATGTTAAAGAGACTGCAGGCGAGTGGGATCAAAAGCAGGGATCCGCCAGCGACGCCAGACGCACCTGCTGCGCTGGCTGCTGCAAGCACACACATGATGAGCGCTGTGCCGAAGGAAACTTCGATGCCGAGAGTGGTGGCAGCAGCGAGAGCCATTGTAGAAATGGTGATGGCTGCGCCGGCCATGTTAACAGTAGAACCGAGCGGAATAGAAATGGAATAGGTGTCTTCATCAAGCTGGAGCTTTTTGCAGAGTTCCATGTTAACTGGAATGTTCGCTGCTGAGCTGCGGGTGAAGAAAGCAGTGATAAAGCTTTCTTTGAGGCAGGTAAGTACAAGCGGATATGGATTCTTGCGGATGCAGATGAAGGCGATGATTGGATTGACGACAAAAGCGACGACGGCCATGGCGCCGACGAGCAGGACAATGAGCTTGGCATACCCAACGAGGGCGCCGAGTCCCTGTTCGGAGATGGTGGTAAAAATAAGGCCCATGATCCCGAATGGGGCAAAGCTGATGACCCACTGTACAGCGATGGAGGTTGCATCGGAAACATTTTCCAGTGCGTTCTTGGTACCTTCGCTTGCTTTCTTCAATGCAATACCAAAAATGATGGCCCAGAACAGGATGCCGATGTAGTTGGCGTTAACGATGGCGTTGACTGGATTATCAACGAGGTTCATCAACAGATTTGTGAGGACTTCGGTAACCCCGCTCGGTGGAGCGACATCACCAACGTCTGTTCCAGATGCAAAGGTCATGGTGACTGGGAACAGATAGTGGGCAAATACTGCAACCATGGCGGCGGTCAGGTTACCAAGAATGTAAAGGACAACGATGGCCTTCATGTTGGTGCGCTGGCCTTCTGCCATATTGGAAAGTGCGCTCATGACCAGGAAAAATACGAGGATTGGCGCGATGCCCTTGAGGGCGCCGACGAAGAGATCACCGAGGATTGAGATCCCTGTCGCCTGTGGAACAACAAGGCCGAGAATAATACCAATGATCAGTCCGCAGAGAATACGCTTAACGAGGCTGATGCTGTTCCATTTGTGAAAAGCTTCTTTGATACTCATGTTTATTTGCAGACGGTGTGGAAACTGTCTGCCACTCCCCTTCTTTCGTTTTATGATTTCGGCCTTTCAACCGATAAACATAATTATTGCACAAAAACCTTACAATGACCAGACGCAACAAGGCGTCCGTCGATTGAATAATTTAATACACGAAGGGCGTACACTTTTATCTCTCGCGGACACTTGTATGTCCAGCGCACAACAAAATAAAAAACACATTCTCTCATCTCCGCTGTTCTTGTGGCTGGAGATTGTGAGAATGTGTCAATTTACGTTGCTCAGAGCTGGTAATTCGCGAAAAATTCTTCTCTGAATGCTGGATAGCGGTCTTCGCGGATGGCTTGCCGCAACTCTTCCATGAGATTGTTGAGGAAATGGATATTATGAATGGAGATGAGGCGATAGGCGAGCATTTCATTCGCCTTAAAAAGATGACGGATGTAGGCTTTGCTGAAATGGCGGCAGGCATAACAACCGCAGCCTTCTTCCAGTGGCGAGAGGTCTTTGAGATACTGGCTCTGCTTGATGCTCTTACGACCCTGGCGAGTCCAGAATGCGCCATGACGGGCAATGCGCGTCGCCTGGACGCAGTCGAACATGTCGATGCCAAGGCCGGCGGCTTCGACAAGGTTATCCGGATTGCCGACGCCCATGAGATAATGCGGTTTATGCTCGGGCATGAATGGCACGGTTTCTGCGAGGAGTTGATACATGACGTAGTTTGGTTCACCGACGCTGAGTCCCCCAATGCCAAATCCTGGCAGGTCAAACTGAGCGATCTGCTCGATGCTGAGTTTGCGCAGATCGGCGTACATGCCGCCTTGGACGATGCCGAAAAGAGCCTGGTGCGCTGGATCTTTCTGCGCTTTGACACAGCGCTCGAGCCAGCGGGTGGTGCGCTCGAGAGAATTTTTTGTGTAGCTGCGATCGGCAGTGTGCGGAATACACTCGTCAAAAGCCATGATGATGTCGGCGCCAAGAGCGTTCTCTATTTCCATGACGGATTCCGGCGTGAAAAGATGCTTGGAACCGTCGAGATGGGAGCGGAAAAGCACGCCTTCTTCTGTGATCTTGCGCAGATCACCGAGGCTGAACACCTGGAAGCCGCCGCTGTCGGTGAGGATCGGACGATCCCAGTTCATGAAGCTGTGGAGACCGCCGAGCTCACGGATAAGCTCATGCCCCGGCCGCAAATACAGGTGATAGGTATTGGAAAGAATGATCTGCGATTTTGCGTCTTTGAGCTCGTCAGGCGTCAGGGTCTTGACGGTGGCCTGGGTGCCGACAGGCATGAAGGTTGGTGTTTCGATCTCGCCGTGAGGCGTGGATAAACGCCCAAGACGAGCAGCGGTGTGGCTGCATTTTTTCTCTATGGTAAATTCAAAGCTCATTTTTTGTCTCCTGGATTGATGAACATGGCGTCGCCGAAAGAGAAGAACCTGTAGCGCTGTGCGACCGCTTCTTTGTAAGCGGCAAGAATATGCTCACGCGTAGAAAGGGCGCTGACGAGCATCATCAAGGTGGATTTCGGCAGATGAAAATTGGTGATGAGACCATCTATGATCTGCCACTTATAGCCGGGATAGATGAAGATATTTGTCCAGCCGCTGCCAGCTTGGAGGCGGCCATCTTTGGCAGCGCTCTCAAGAGCACGGGTGGATGTGGTGCCGACGGAGATGATACGGCGGCCTTCGGCCTTGGCTTTGTTGATGCGGTCTGCGGTTTCCTGGCTGATCTCGTAGTATTCGGAGTGCATTTCGTGGTCTTCGATGTCTTCCTCGCTCACTGGCTTGAAAGTGCCGAGGCCGACATGGAGCAGCACTTCTTCGATCTCGATACCATTTTGGCGCAGTGTCTCGAGCAGCTCAGTGGTAAAATGCAGGCCTGCTGTTGGCGCTGCTGCGGAACCATCCACTTTTGCATAAACGGTCTGGTAACGGTTCTGATCCTCGAGCTGCTCGTGGATATACGGTGGCAGCGGCATGGTGCCGAGTTCTTCGAGGATTTCTTCAAAAATGCCGTCGAAGTGAAACGTCACCTTGCGCCCGGCGCTGGTATTGGCGATGACTTCGCCTTTGAGCCGACCCTCGCCGAAATCGATGACGGTGCCGACTTTGGCGCGCTTGCCAGGATGAACAAGAACCTCCCAGGTATTCGGAAGATCGTCGTCACGCTTTAGGAGCAGCACTTCGATCTTGGCGGTGCCGCCTTCCTTAACGCCAAAAATGCGCGCAGGGATGACCTTGGTATTATTGAGCACGAGCACATCGCCGGCGTGAAGATAGTTGACGATGTCCCGAAAAACGCGGTGCTCGACGGCGCCTGTGTATTTATCCATCACGAGCAGGCGCGAGTGGTCGCGCTGTGCAGCGGGATGCTGGGCAATGAGTTCTTCTGGCAGTTCGTAATCAAAATCACTTGTCTTCATTTATTGTTGTCTCTTCTCCCTCTTCGTTGATAAACAATGTCTCCTGCTGATTTTGCTCCTGCATGCGTTTTGGCATTGGCAGGCCAAAATGGTTGTAGGCTTTTTCTGTAGCGACGCGTCCGCGCGGTGTCCGCGCGAGGAATCCTTCCTGCAGGAGATAAGGCTCGCAGACATCCTCAAGCGTAACGCGCTCTTCGCCGATACTGGCGGCGAGGGTATCCAGGCCGACAGGGCCGCCTTTGTACTGCTCCATGATGGTCATGAGCAAGTCGCGGTCAAGCTTGTCGAGTCCGGCTTCGTCGACTTCCAGGCGATCAAGGGCGTAGCGCGCGATCTCGGCATTGATGACGCCCTCTCCTTCTACCTGGGCAAAATCGCGCACGCGGTTGAGCAGGCGATTGGCAATTCGCGGCGTGCCACGAGAGCGGCTGGCGATGAGACGCGCACCGTCAGACTCGATGGGTACATCGAGATGGCGGGCGTTGATATCGATGATCTGCGCCAGCTCATCAGTGGAATAAAACTGCAGGCGCTCGATGATGCCGAAACGATCGCGCAGCGGCGAAGAAAGGCTGCCGGCACGGGTTGTGGCGCCGATCAAGGTGAACGGCGGCAGATCCATGCGCAGGCTGCGCGCACTTGGTCCTTTGCCGATGATGATATCGAGGACATAGTCCTCCATGGCAGAGTAGAGCACTTCTTCGACAGCGCGATTGAGGCGGTGGATTTCATCGATAAAGAGCAGGTCGTACGGCTGGATGTTGGTGAGGAGCGCGACAAGGTCGCCGGCGCGCTCGATGCTCGGGCCAGAAGTGATGTGGATATTTACCTCGAGCTCGTTGGCGATGATCTGCGCCAGGGTTGTTTTGCCGAGACCTGGTGGTCCGTAAAACAGACAGTGGTCCAGCGCTTCGCCGCGCACGCGCGCTGCTTCGACATAGACCTTGAGCTTGGTCTTCACTTTTTCCTGGCCGATGTAATCGCTGAAACGTTTCGGGCGCAGGTTTTTCTGTATTTTTACATCCTCGATGCTTTCGCTCGGGGAAATGATGCGTTCTTCAAGCATGGTTTATCCTCTCGCAAAATACTGCAGCGCTTTTTTAAGGGCTGCGTTCACGTCGGTTTCTTCGAGCACGTCGGTGGCTTCCTGCATCTCCTTGATCTCATGAGCGCGATAGCCAAGAGCGATGAGCGCGTCGGTGAGATCGTTTTCGATGGCGCTTGGCTGCTGCGCAGCTTTCTTCTGCACAGGGGCTGGCGCATCCTGAGTGATGAGTGGAAATTCCTTGGCGATCTTTTCGCCGAGTTCAAGGATGAGACGCGCAGCGGTTTTTTTGCCGATCCCCGGGAGCGAGGAAAGCAGTTTTTCATCGCCAGTGGTGATGGCTGTGATGATGCCCTGTGGTGAAGAAACGCCGAGCATTTGCATGGCGCTTTTCGGCCCGATACCGGAGACGCCAATGAGCACATTGAAAAGTTTTTTCTCAAGGGCGCTGGAAAAACCGTAAAGGCCGATCTCATTTTCGCGCACGTGCATGTAAGGGTAGATGGCGGCTTCCTCGCCAATGGTGAAAAGGGTTTCGCCGTCGTTCGGCATCATCACTTCAAAGCCGACGCCACCAACCATAAGGGTGACGATCTGACCGTCGCTTGCAGCGACGGTTCCTTTCAAATATCCTATCATTGTTTCCTCCATTATAACAATCCACTGCGACTGTGCGCATGACAGATGGCGATAGCCAGCGCATCGGCGGCGTCGTCCGGCCGTGGGATGGCCTTCAGCTTCAGCAGACGGCGAGTCATGTCCATCACCTGCTTTTTTTCCGCTAGGCCGTAGCCCACCACCGCCTGCTTCACCTGCATGGGGGTGTATTCATAGATGGGAAGCTGCATTTTCTCCGCCGTGCAGAGGATCACGCCCCGTGCATGAGCCACCGCAATGCCGGTGGTGATATTTTTGCTGAAGAACAGCTCCTCGATGGCCACCGCCTCCGGCTGCGCCGTTTGCAGCAGCTGGGTCATGTCGTTGTAAATAACCTCAAGCCGCCATGGAAAATCCGTATTGGGGGGCGTGGTGATGGCGCCGCAGCCCAGCAGACGGTACTGCCCACGCTGGGCGTCGATCAGGCCGAAGCCCGTAATGCCGTAGCCGGGGTCGATTCCCAGAATCTTCATCAGAACCGTCCTCCGGCAAGGTTGATGATCTGGGCGATCACCAGCAGAAGGAAAAGCACAAGCCCGACCCGGGCTGCCCACAGCTGCCACTTCGGGCGGGGGACATAGCCTTCTTCCTTGGGCTGCACGGTTTCATCGGTTTGCTCCATAACATTCACCTCGTCTCCTTATCATAACACATTTGTTTTGATTTGACTATCTCTTTTTTTATTTTTGGCAATACATGTTTTTCGTTCCATGGGAAATACTAGCGCTGAAAAGGCGGTGCATATTTATGGAGGAGTTTCAGTGTAAGACCACGATCTATTCCGGCCCCGGTGCGGTTTCGGCGCTGGCGGGGATGGGCGGCCAGCGGCTGATGCTAGTGACGGACCCGTTTTTCATGAAAAACGGCACGGCGCAGCGGATCGCCCAAACGGCAAAGTGCGCTCAGGTGGAGTATTTTGATAAGGTGCAGCCCGACCCCTCGGTGGAGCTGGCGGCGGAGGGGACGGCGCGGCTGAAGGAATTCGCCCCCGATCTGCTGGTAGCGCTGGGCGGGGGCAGCGCCATGGACTGCGCCAAGGCCATGGCCTATTTCGCGAAGGGAAACTACAAGCTGGTCGCCATCCCCACGACCTCCGGCTCCGGCTCGGAGGTGACGGATTTTGCCATCCTGACCCACAACAAGGTCAAGCACCCGTTGGTGGACAAGCGTCTGCGCCCCGATGCGGCGATTCTGGACAGCGACCTGCTGCAGGAGCTGCCCAAGGGGCTGATCGCCGAGACGGGGTTCGACGCCCTGAGCCACGCGGTGGAAGCCTACGCGGCGAAAAACGCGGGAGCCATGACGGACTTGTACGCCCGGGAGGCGTTCAGCAGCGCCTTTGCCGCCCTCCCGGCCTCCTATGCGGGGCGGAAGGACGTGCGGCTGAAGGTGCATCAGGCGGCGACCATGGCGGGCATTGCCTTTACCCAGGCAGGGCTGGGGCTGTGCCACGCCATGGCGCATAGTCTGGGCGGGCTGTTCCACGTTCCCCATGGGCGGCTGAACGCCATTCTGCTGCCCTCGGTGATCACCTGCAACGCCCATGTGGCGGCGAAGAAATACGCCGAGCTGGCAAGAGCCGCGGGGATCGGCGGCAGCGCCGACACCATCGCCGTGCGGAACCTGAAAAACGGCCTTGTGCGTCTGCGCCGGGAGCTGAACCTTCCGGAGACGCTGGCGCAGGCGGGGGTTGACCCCCGGTCGGTGTGGCGCAGCGCGGAGCAGATCGTAAAGGCGGCGCTGGAAGACCCCATGGAAGTGGAGGATTTTCTGGTGCGGCGGATTCTGGAAGAGGTGACCGGCCGTGTCTGATATTCTGCGAAGCGTGGGGCTGGACGTGGGAACCACTTCCACCCAGATGATCTTCTCGGAGCTGACGGTGGAAAACAAAGCGTCGGGCTTTGCGGTGCCGGAAATGGAGATCGCCCGGCGGGACATCCGCTACCGCAGTCCGGTGTATTTTACCCCCCTGCTGGACGAAAGTCACGTGGATGCCGGGGCGCTGCGGGAGCTGGTGGCGGAGGAATACCGGAAGGCGGGCATCCGCCGGGAAAGCGTGGATACCGGCGCCATCATCATCACGGGGGGGGCCAGCACGTCCAGGGAAAACGCCCGGGCGGTGCTGGACGCCCTGTCGGACTTTGCCGGAGAGTTCGTGGTGGCGACAGCTGGCCCCGATCTGGAAAGCGTGCTTGCCGCCAAGGGCGCGGGGGCGGTGGACTACTCCCAGCGGACAGGAAAAACGGTGCTGCACATGGACATCGGCGGCGGAACTAGCAATTTAGCCTTGATCCGCGACGGGAAAATCGAGAGAACCGGCTGCCTGAACGTGGGCGGGCGGCTGCTGAAATTTGACGGCGGCGGCACCGTCACCTACGTTTCCCCGGTGCTGACCGGGCTGTGCGGCTTGAAACCGGGGGACAAGGCAAGCCCCGGGCAGGTGAAAACCGTGGCCGAAATTCTGACGCAGGCGCTGGAAACGGCGGCGGGTCTGCGGGAGGAAACGCCCCTGCTGGAGCAGCTGACCACCCGGGAAGCGGGGCGGTTTGACCCCTGCCGGGAAAAGGAATTGGTCATTTCCTTCTCCGGCGGCGTGGCGGACTGCATCGAAAAAGAGCTTCCATGGCTGGAATTCGGCGATATTGGGCCGATTCTGGGACAGACTATCCGGGAAAGCAGGCTTTGCGGGGGAGAATTCACGCTGGGAAGCGAGACTATCCGCGCCACGGTCATCGGCGCGGGCTGCCACAGCGCCCAGCTGTCCGGAAGCACCGTGTTCCATCAGAACGTCCCGTTCCCGCTGAAAAACGTCCCGGTGGTGTCGCTGGCGGACATTTCCCGGGAGACCATCCGCCGGGAGCTGAGCAAGCAGGAGGACAGCGCCATTCTGGCGTTTCCGGGGATAAATTCCCCGGGCTACCGGGAGGTGGCGGCGATGGCGGAGGAAATCGCGGCGGGTACGGGCGGAAAAGCGCTGATCTGTCTGGAACAGGACATGGCCAAGGCGCTGGGACAGGCGCTGGCGCTTCGTCTCGGCCCCAACGCGGAAATCCTGTGCATCGACCGGGTGAAGGTGAGCGAGGGCAGCTATCTGGACGTGGGTGCCCCGGTGGGGCCAGCCCTACCGGTGGTGGTAAAGACTCTGGTTCTCGGAAAATAGAGGGGAGAGGCATATGAACAAACAGGAACTGGCCGCCATGGTGGCGGAGATATTGAGCGGCATGGAGCACGAGCCGCCGGTGAAGGGCGGCGACTATCACCCGACCGCGCCCCAGCCGGAGAAAGCGCCCACCCCTTACCGGGATGGGGACTTTGTCCCGGATGTGACGGCGCTGGACTTACGGAAGCTCTATCTGGTGGAAAACGCCGAAAACGAGGAAAAATTCCGGAAAATGAAAGAAAAGACCCCGGCGCGCCTGGGCAGCGGCCGGGCGGGGGCGCGGTACAAGACCCTGACCATGCTCCGTTTCCGCGCCGACCACGCGGCGGCGCAGGACGCGGTGTTTTCTCAGGTCAGCGAGGATTTCGCCGCCAAAAACGGCATGGTGGAGGTCAGAACGAAATGCCGGGACAAGGACGAATACTTGACCCGCCCGGACTTGGGGCGGTGCTTTGACGAGGAAAACCAGCAGAAAATCCGTGCCGCCGTCCCCGGGACGCCCCGAGTGCAGATCGTGGTAGGGGACGGGCTTTCCTCCGCCGCCATCACCGCCAACGCCATGGACTGCCTCGCGGCCATCCGGGACGGCCTGAAGCTCAGGGGCATCGATCCCGGAACGCCGATTTTCGTCCGCTACTGCCGCGTGGGCGCGGGGGACGCCATCGGCGACGTGACGGGGTGCGAGCTGGTGTGTATGCTGGTGGGCGAGCGGCCGGGTCTGGTGACGGACAAGAGCATGTCCGCCTATATCACCTACCGGCCCAGAACCGGCGTTTCCGAATCCGCCCGGACGGTGGTGTCCAACATTCACGCACAGGGCACCCCGGCGGTGGAGGCCGGGGCGCATATCGCAGGGCTGATCGAGACCATACTAAAGAAAAAAGTCTCCGGCGTGGGACTGCATCTGGAGGCGGGGGCATGATTCCGGTGAAGGTTCTGGCGGTGCGGTATCTGGCCAACGCCGCCCCGGCGCTGTGCCGTCAGCTGGGCGCGCCGGAAGGGTACCCGTCCCTGGGGCTGCTGACCACGGACTGCGACGACGCCACCTACATCGCGCTGGACGCGGCGACGAAGGCGGCTCAGGTGCAGGTGGCATACGCCCGCAGCTTTTACGCCGGGGCGGCCAACGCTACCACGCCCTTTGCCGGGGAGGTCATCGGCATTCTGGCGGCGCAGACCCCCGGCGCGGTGCGAAGCGGCATGGAGGCGGCGCTGGCAGAGCTGGAACGGGTGGGCTTTGAGGACGCGGCGGGGGTGCCGTACCTCGCCCACACGGTCAGCAGCGTGGGGACGTTTCTGGCAAAGGAAGCGGGCGTGCGCTTAGGCTCGGCGCTGGCTTATCTGATTGCCCCGCCATTGGAGGGCATGTACGCCATGGACGCGGCGCTGAAAGCGGCGGATGTGACGTTATGTAAACTTTACGCTCCGCCCAGCGAAACCAACTTCGGCGGCGGATTGCTTGCCGGGACGCAAAGTGCCTGCGACGCCGCCTGTGCGGCCTTCGCCGACGCGGTAGCGGAGATTGCGGCATCGCCGGTGGAGCGGTAAGCGGAAACACGAGGGGACATGTCCCCGCACAACTTGAAAGGATGGAAACACGATGGATACGAATTCTTTGGGCATGATTGAAACAAAGGGACTGGTCGGCGCCATTGAGGCGGCGGATGCCATGGTCAAGTCCGCCAATGTGCAGCTGGTGGGCAAGGAGCAGGTGGGCGGCGGCCTTGTCACCGTGATGGTGCGCGGCGACGTGGGCGCGGTCAAGGCGGCTACCGACGCCGGTGCGGCGGCAGCGGAGAAGGTGGGGGAGCTGATCTCCGTCCACGTCATTGCGAGACCTCACGTGGAGGTGGACTCCATTCTCCCCAAGGGGCGTCCTTCCCAGACACCGAACGCCGGGAAGTAAGGAATGCTCTATAACGAAGAAGCCGTCCGGGCGAATATCCGAAACCGGGAGGGCAAGCGCATCTTCTATCTGGGAAAGGGCGACCAGCTCACCAGTGCCGCCCGGGACTATCTCAGCCGGGAACGGAT
>OLPU01002881.1_pt1 | contig 10933 bp, 8 predicted proteins | sample 1673111 | NCBI WGS metagenome assembly OLPU01 (sample SAMEA3136755, study PRJEB25190) | human gut metagenome | reverse complement strand
CTTGTGGGAATAAGAGCAATAAAAATGTAACTGTATATTCTGATGTTTCATTTCCAATGGAAGAAACTGCAACATTAACTATGCTAACCAGTGCTCCAGCAATATCAGAACAAAATCCTAATAATAGACTTATATTCAAAAGATTACAGGAAAAGACTAATGTAGAGATAGAATGGACATGCTATCCAGATGATCAATATGGTGATAAGAAAAGTTTAGCGTTATCTAAAAAAGATACACTTCCAGACGTAGTTTTTAATGCTGGGATGAGTAATTATGACTTGCTTCGTTATTCAAAGCAAGGGGTAATTATAGCACTTGAAGATCTAATAGATCAATATATGCCTAATTTATCCAAGATATTAGAGGAAAATCCTGAATATAGAAAAATGATAACAGCACCAGATGGACATATATATTCTTTCCCATGGATTGAAGAGTTGGGGAGTGGAAAAGAGGCTATTCAAGCAGTAGGTGATATGCCATTTATAAATAAAAAGTGGCTTGATGAGCTGGGGTTAGAAGTCCCAACTACAACTGATGAGTTAGTAGAAGTATTAAGAGCATTTAGAGATAAAAATCCAGAGGGAAGAACGGATGTAATACCAATGACTTTTATTATGAATGGTGGGGATCAAGATCCTGCAATATTATTAGGAGCTTTTGGAGAAGGAGATAATGCAGATCACTACATTGTTACAAATGATAAAAAAGTTATTTATTCAACAGTTCAAGAAGGATATAAACAAGGAATTAGTTGGCTTCATTCACTTCAAGAAGAAGGACTTATTGATCCGGAGGCGTTTACTCAAGACTGGGCAACTTATGTTTCAAAAGGTAATACAGGTAGATATGGAATGTTTTTTACATGGGATGCATCTAATATAGTTATAAATCCAGAAGACTATATTCCATTACCAGCATTAGCAGGACCAGATGGAAATGTTAATGTGCCTAGATCAAATGGTGCAGGTCTTGAGGTTGGAAGATGTGTAGTAACAACTGCAAATAAAAACTTAGAATTAACAGCAAAATGGATAGATGAATTATATGATCCACTTCAATCAATTCAGGATAACTGGGGAACTTATGGAGATGAACAAAATCAAAATATATTTGAACTAAAAGAAGATGGTACTTTATCACACTTATCATTAGGTGATTCATCACCTTGGGAAGTAAGGGTTAATCAAAATGTTGGGGGGCCACTAGCAATTCTTGATGAATATTATGGTAAGTATACAACTTGTCCAGATGATGCTCAAGAAAGGTTAGATATACTTCATAAAATATATGTAAAAGATATGAAAGCAGAATATAATTATCCAGTGCTACTTATGACTCAAGAAGATATAGAGTTACTTACTCAATACGAGACAGCTGTAAGACAATATACTGACCGAAAGAGAGCTGAATGGGTTTTAAATGGTGGTATAGAGAAAGAGTGGAATTCTTATCTTGAGGAGATGGAAAAGTTAGGATTATCAAAAATGTTAGAAATAAAGCAAAAATATTTAGATGAATATTTTAAGCAATGATTATAACATAAGTAGAAATTAGTAACGTATATTAAAAAATATTAAAGGAATGGTATAGCAGAAGTTATGAATAAATCAATATTAGAAAAAGCAAGAACATATGAAAAAGAATTTACTAATAGTATAAAAACAGAGGAAAGACCTACTTTCCATTTATCAGCTCCAATTGGATGGATTAATGATCCAAATGGATTTTCAATTTTTAATAAAGAGTATCATTTATTTTATCAATATCACCCGTATGGAACATATTGGGGACCTATGCATTGGGGACATAGTAAATCAGAAGATCTTATTAAGTGGGAACAGCTACCTACAGCATTAGCACCTGATAATGAATATGATATGGCTGGATGTTTTTCTGGAAGTGCAATAGAGGATAATGGAAATCATATACTTATGTATACAGGTGTTATAGATAAAAGTAAGGAACTTGGAGAACGATATATAAGACAGGTTCAATGTATTGCAATTGGTGATGGTGAAAATTATGAAAAGTTAGAATGTAATCCTGTAATAACCGATGAAATGTTACCGGAAGGAAGCAGCTTAGAGGATTTTAGAGATCCTAAGATATGGAAAGATGGAGAGATGTTTTATTCTGTAGTAGCAAGCAGGGCTAAGGATGGTACTGGACAAATATTAATGTATAAATCAGAAAATTTACAAGAATGGGAATTTGTTAGTGTATTAGATAAAAGTGAAAATAAATTAGGGCGTATGTGGGAATGTCCAGATTTCTTTAATTTAGACGGAAGAGATATTCTTATAATTTCTCCGCAAGAGGTGAAGGCAACAAAAGATGGATTCCATAATGGAAATAATACAGCATATTTAATTGGAGAATATGATAAGAAAAATAATATATTTAAAAGAGAAAATAGAGCAGTCATAGATTTTGGACTTGATTTTTATGCACCTCAAACTTTTGAGGATACAGATGGAAGACGTATAATGATTGCCTGGATGCATTCTTGGGAAAATAGAGTTGTACCTAACGATTTTAAATGGTGTGGAATGATGACAATACCTAGAGAGCTTAATATTAAGGATGGTAGATTAATTCAAACACCAATTAGAGAAATTGAAAATTATTATAAAAATACAATAGAATACACAAACTTATTAGTTGAAGAAGATATAGAATTAAATGGCGTATTAGGAAGAGAGTTAGATTTAAGATTAGATATTGATGCTAGGGAGTCTGAAGAATTTGAGATTAAAATTGCTAAAAATGATGAATATGAAACAATAATAAAATATATACCTAAGGAGAATTTAATTTATTTTGATAGAACATATTCAGGAGTCTATGGAGATATACTTCATACTAGAGAAATGAAAGTTAGTGATAATAATAAAAGGATTAACTTAAGATTAATAATAGATAAATACTCTGTAGAGATTTTTGCTAATGAAGGACAACAGGTTATGACATCAACATTCTATACTCCTTTAGAAGCTACAGGAATAAGTTTCTCATCAAAAGGAAAATCTATTATAAGTGTTAAGAAACATGATATAAAATTTAATTAGCAAAGTTATTATAAAATTTAAAATATGAATAAACTTAAATAAAGGATGTGGTAAATATAAATATACCACATCCTTTTTACTTAGATGTTGTTTCTCTTATAATTAACTCTGTATCAATTGTAATATGTTCAAGAGCTATGGAAGTACCACGATTTTTAGCATTGATTTGTCTAAGTAATAATTTTATTGAATTTTCAGCTATTTTACTAATATCTTGCTTTACTGTAGTAATAGGAATTATAGATTCATATGAAATTGGAGAATTATCAAAACCAATTATTTCATATTCATCAGGAATATTCTTTTTATTACGTATAAGAATATTCAACAAGATATTTGCATGGGTATCATTACTTAAGAATATTCCCTTTTTAATATTAGGATATTTTTTTTCTATATCTTCATAAATTTTGTATATGTTTTTATATGAATCTTCGAATGTGAAGCCTAATTTGTCAAAATAACATTTATATTCAACATTATTATTTTCACAAGTATCAATAAATGCCTGAGTACGCTTATATCCAGGTATATTTTTATTATCTTCTGAGTTTATATTAATTAATATATCACAGTTATTATTAATTAATAAATTTGTTGCCATTAAAGCACCATTATAATTATTGCTATTAACACTTGAAATATGGTTATCTTCACGTTCTACTGCAACAATAGGAATATTTAAATTACTAAGAGTTTTAGAATCTATAGAATGACTTAAAATTATTAGACCTTCAATTTGATAAGCCATAAGCTCATTTATATAATTCATTTCTTCGTTAGTATCATGATTTGCAACAAAAACTAGAAATTTATAATTATACTTAGAATATGTGTTTATAAGCTCATTTAATATTTGAGAATAATAATGCAGAAAAAGATCAGGAATTATTACTCCAATAATTTCACTTTTACCATTTGCTAAGCTCCTAGCAACTTTATTTTCTTTATAATCTAAAGAAATTAATGCATCTTCAATTTTCTTTCTAGATTCAGAAGTTAAAGATTCAGGGTTATTAAAATATCTTGAAATAGTTGTTTTTGAAAAGTTTGTATATTTAGCAATATCACTAAAAGTAACTTTTTTTTTCATAAGCACCTCACTAAAATTATTATAAAACGATTCACTATTATAGCATTATAACAAAGGTGAAAAAAAATATCAAAATACTATTTTCAAAACTGTTGACTTGAGTATGAGGAAATGATATTATACAATCAAAGTAACCGGTAACTTAACCGGTAATAAAATATTGTTTTAATATATTAAATTTTATATAGGGAGATTATAAAATGTCAAGACCGAAGATACATTTAACAGCACCAAGTAATTGGATAAATGATCCTAATGGATTTATTTATTATAATGGAGAGTACCATTTATTTTATCAATATTTTCCTTATGAATGTAAGTGGGGAACTATGCATTGGGGACATGCTACAAGTATAGATTTAGTAAATTGGAAACATCATAAGATAGCATTATACCCAACTAAGGAATATGATCAAAATGGATGTTTTTCAGGTACTGCCATAATTAAAGATGAAGAATTACATTTATATTATACAGCAATAAAGTATGATAAGTTTAGAGAAGGAAATATTCATTCTCCATACGATAATGAATCATTTGAAGCATCTCAAGCTAAAATGGTTTCTAGGGATGGATATACTTTTGATAATTATGAAGATAAGAAAATGATAATTCCAGCAATTAGAGATAAAGAATTAGGTCATAGAACACATACTAGAGATCCTAAGGTTTGGAAGTATAAGGATGGCTATTCAATGATACTTGGAAGTAAATTTAAAATAGAAGGTAATGAGAAATTTACTGGAGAAGCTTTATTTTATACAAGTAAAAATGGTGAAGAGTGGACTTATAAAAACAGATGCTATGATGATACTATAGGTGATATGTGGGAATGCCCTGATTTATTTAATGTAGATGGAAGTTATGTTTTAGTAATGTCACCGGAGAATATAATTAACGATAATATGAATTATAGTAATAATGCTGTATATTCTATAGTTGATTTTGATGAAGAAACTTGTGAAATGACTTTAATAAATAATCAAGCATTTTTAGATGAAGGACTTGATTTATATGCACCACAAACTACCTTAGATAAGTTTGGAAATAGAATTTTAATTGGTTGGATGAGAATGCCTATTGCTTTTGAAGATGAAAATTGGATAGGAATGATGACTCTTCCTAGAGTAGTAAATGTAAAAAAAGATAAAGTATATTTTACTATTCCAGATTATATAGATAAGTTATTTAATAAGAAGGTTAAGTTATCAGAATTTAATAATCAAGAAGCATATAAATTAAATGTAACTTTAAATGAAGAAAGTATTTTAAATATAGGTGGATATAAAATTTCTGTAAGTGAAGATATGATAGTGGCAGATAGGACAGAAGTGTTTCCAGAGCTTAATAGAAAAGGGAGAGTGTTTAATTCTTCTAAGTTAAATGGAAGATATGAATTGAAAATTTATATTGATAGTGGAATTATTGAAATATTTATTAATGAAGGAAAGTATGTAATTTCAAATATTGTTTATAACTTAACATCTAATATAGAAGCAAATAATGTAGAGAAGATAGAAATGTTTAAGTTATAAGATATAAATTTTACTAGAACCTATTGTTTTAAAATATTATTTTAAAACAATAGATTCTAATAATAAGCAATAATTATATGGGAGGATTAGTAATGTCTAATGAAGAAAAGTATGAGAAAGTAGCTAGAGAATTATTAGAATGTGTTGGGGGAAAAGAAAATATAGTAAGTGTGGCACATTGTGCTACAAGATTAAGAATTGTTTTATCAGATGATAAATTAATAGATTCTAAAAGAGTTGAAGAAGTAGATTTAGTTAAAGGTAGTTTTAATAATGGAGGTCAATTTCAAATAATATTAGGAACGGGAATAGTAGACCAGGTATGTAAACATTTTATTAGCTTGTCTGGAGTATCAGAAACTAGTAAGGAGGGGTTAAAACAAGTATCAGCTAAAAAAGCAAATATAGTACAAAGATTTTTTAAGGCTCTTGCAGATGTTTTTGTTCCAATACTTCCTGCACTTGTAGCAGCTGGTTTATTAATGGGTCTTAATAATGTACTAACAGCTCAAGGATTATTTATTAAGGGCAAATCATTAATAGAGGCTTATCCACAAATAACAGGTTTAGCTGAAATGATAAATACATTCTCTAATGCAGCATTTGTATTCTTACCAGTATTAATTGGTTTTTCAGCAACTAAGATATTTGGGGGAACTCCAGTTTTAGGAGCTGTTATAGGAGCAATAATGATTCATCCAGATTTATTAAATGGATATGATTATGGACAAGCTTTGTTAGATGGTACCGTACCTCATTGGAGTGTATTGGGATTTGAAATAGCTAAGGTTGGGTATCAAGGAACAGTACTTCCAATAATAGCATCATCATTTATTTTAGCAAATATAGAAAAAAAGTTACGTAAAGTAGTACATCCAATGATAGATAATATATTGACTCCACTTTTAACTGTATTATTAACTGCACTTTTAACATTTACAGTTGTTGGGCCTATAATGAGAACAGTTGGAGATTGGATGACTGCAGGTGTAATGTATTTATTTTTTGATTTGGGATTTGTTGGTGGGGCAATTTATGGAATAGTTTATCCACTATTAGTTATTACAGGAATGCATCATAGTTTAGTTACTGCGGAGACACAAATATTAGCTAATATAGGAACTCTAGGAGGATCTCCTACCTTTGCAGTAGTTGCAGCATCGAATGTTGCACAAGGGGCAGCAGCATTAGCAGTATTTTTTATTATAAAGAAGAATGCTAAGATGAAAAGTACAGCGTCAGCAGCAGGTATATCTGCATTATTAGGAATTACAGAACCAGCTGTTTTTGGTGTTAATTTAAAATTAATGTATCCATTTATAGGTGCATTAATAGGTTCAGCTATAGGATCTGCATATGGAACATTAATGAATGTATTATCGTTATCACCAGGACCAGCCGGGTTGCCAGGAGTTATAGTAATAAGGCCTGAATCAATGATTCAATATATGATATCTATGGCAATAGCCTTCGTTACATCTTTTATAGCTACTATTATACTTGCTAAATTCTTTGCAAAAAGGTCTTAAGTGATTTAAATATAAAGTATTATATAAAAAATAGGACTGTATCATATTGAATTAATAAATTCAATATGATACAGTCCTATTTTAATTACAAAATTGTAATTAAAATGAAAGATTAATCGATATGAAAGATATTATTCATTAGCTAAAATTAATTTATAAATCTTAATTAAAAAAGAATTTTAAGCAAAGATAAGATTAAATGTTAATAAAATTTTAATAAATTCATGAATTTATATAAGCAAATATTAAGATTTGATCTAAATAAATCTTAATATTTGCTTTTTATAATAAAAGTATAGAAAACAAATATTGGAGAGAAATATTATGAAAGTATTGATTTTAACAGGAAAATTTGGAATGGGGCATTATTCAGTATCAGAAGCGATAAAACAAGAAATAATTAATAAAGAATCTAGTGTAGAAATTAATGTAGTTGATATATTGGATTACTTAATGCCAAAAGCTAGTAAGGTTGTTTATAAAGGTTTCAATACATTAGTTACTAAATGGGCAAACTTATATAATTTTGTAAATATTAATAATGAGGATAATAATATAAAAACATTTAATTATTTTTTTATAAAAGGATTAGATAGATTATTCTTAGAGTTTAATCCGGATGTAGTTATTTCAACTTTACCTATAAGTTCTCAATATATTTCTAAATATAAAACATTAAAGAAATCTAATATTCCTTTAATTACATTTATAACTGATATTTCTAGCCATAGTGAATGGATTCATAAGAATACAGATTTTTATTTTGTTGGTGATGCAAGTATAAAGAAAAGCTTAATTGATAAAGGAATTGATGAAAAGAAAATAATAGTTAGCGGAATTCCAGTCAAACAAGGTTTTAAAAATAATATTATAAAATTTAATAAACAGAAATCAAAAGAAATTTTAATTATGGGTGGGGGATTAGGATTAATTTCATTTAATAAAAATTTATTTGAAGAATTAAATAATGAGAAAAATATAAAAACAACGGTGATAACAGGAAATAATAAAAAAATGTTTGAACAATTAAAAAGTAAGTATAAAAATATTGAGGTTTTAGGATATACAAATAAGATAGATTTTTATATGAAAAAAGCGGATTTAATTATATCTAAATCTGGAGGAATAACTTTATTTGAGGCAATCTATAGTGAAACACCTATTTATGTAGTTAATCCATTTTTACTTCAAGAAGTTAAGAATGCTAAATTTATAGAAAAAAGAAAAATTGGACAAGTAGTTTGGGATAAAGAAAGTGATATAGTTAATGATATTTTATCACTTATAAATGATGATAAGACTATTTCAAAAATGAAAAGCAATATGAAGAAAATTAAGGAAAATATAAATCAAGAAGAAATATTAAGTGTTATAAATCACTTCAATAAGGAGGCATAAGAATGATAATGATAGGTATAATAGGAATTTTAATATTATCATATAGCATTATTCCAACTTTTTACTATAAGTTTAAAGGAACTCCAATTATTAATGAGGTAGAGGAAAAGAAGTTTTTATCATTAACTTTTGATGATGGACCTGATAAGAAATATACAGTTGAACTATTAGATTTGCTTAAAAAATATAATATAAAGGCAACATTTTTTGTCGTAGCTAAATTTGCAGAAGAAAATCATGAAATTATAAAACGAATGGAAGAAGAGGGACATACCATAGGACTCCACTCTTTAGAACATAAAAATGCTCTTTTAAATGGGCCATTATATACAAGTACTGATTTTAAAGAAAGCTTAAAAATAATGAGGAAATTAAATATTAATGTAAAATTTTTTAGACCACCATGGGGACATCTTAATTTATCAACTATTATAAATTTAAAAAAATATAATTTGAAGTTAGTACTTTGGGATGTAATTATAGGAGATTGGAAAGACAATATAACATCAGATGAGATATCAAATAAATTAATAATGCAATCAAAAAATAAAAGTATTATTTGTCTTCATGATGGAAGGGGCGAAAATGAAGCACCTAGAAGAAGTATAGAGGCTTTAGAGAAAACAATACCTATATGGATTGAAGAAGGGTATGAATTTTTAAAGGTAGGGGAACTTTATGAATAAGACTATAAGTACAAAGGGAATTTTGAAAAATAGTATATTTTTTATAGTTTTAATTGCAATTACATTTTTAATTTTATTTAAAGATAATAGTATTGGAAGTATATTGAAATCGCTAGAAAATGTTAATTTTATATATGTATTTTTAGGAATACTATGTATGTTTTTATTTATATGTTGTGAAGGAATAAATATTAGGCGTATGCTTAAGTTATTTTCTTATGATATAAGTATTTTTAAGGGGTTAAAATATTCATTTATAGGTTTTTTCTTTAGTTCAATAACACCATCATCATCAGGTGGCCAACCAATGCAAGTTTATTACATGAATAAAGATGGAATTAAGTTTTCACATTCTTCGTTAGTATTACTTATAGAGCTTGCTAGTTTTCAATTTATTACTATAACTATTGCAATAATATCATTTATAGCAAAGTATGATTTTATTGTAAGCCTTAATACTGCAATTAAGCTATTAATTTTTATAGGAATAGCAACTAATTGTATTATATTTTGTTTTCTATTAGTAGCTATATTTTCAAAGTCATTTATAAATAAAATAATAGATTTAGTTTTTAAAATTATTAGATGAAAAAAGGTTAAGAGAAGTAGTGAAAGAAGAAATTAAACAATATCAAAAAGGATCATTATTTATAAATAATAATAGAAAAGTTGTAATAAAAGTAGTGTTAACAGCATTTGTTCAAGCATGTTTTATGCACAGTATAACATTTTTCGTATATAGAGCATTTAATTTATATGATTTTTCATTTTTTACTGTTTTTTCGCTTCAATCAATTTTATTTATTTCAGTGTCAGCTATACCACTTCCTGGTTCTGTAGGAAGTAGTGAAAGTGCTTTTTTAACTTTGTTTAAAACTTTATTTCCAGCAAATACTTTAAATTCTGCAATGTTACTAAGTAGAGGAATTAGTTTTTATTTATTTGTTATAGTTAGTGGATTAATTGTACTTTTTATTAATATATCAAAAAATAAGTATTATAGTAAGCATATATTTAAAAGATTGTGTGATAAAAATATAATGATAGAGAGGTAAATAGGATTAATAATGGAGTTATTTGTAAACAATCTTGATATATAATTAGTATTATGTTATGATAAAATTAAGTGAAAATGCACGAAAGTACAATATGGGAGGTGTAACCATGACAACTTTTTTATTTGTTTTGGAAGCGATTTTAGGATTAATAGTTGTTGTTTCAATATTAATGCAAAAAAGTAAAGCTGATGCTTTAAGCGGGTTAATTCAAGGTAGTAAAAGTGAAACATTCTTTACTAAGAATAAGTCAAAAACTAAGGAAGCAATGTTAGTTAAAGTTACTATAGTTTCAATGCTTTTATTTGCTATAAATACAGTAGTTTTAAATATAATTTAAAATATAATGTAGATCACTAATGATTGGTGATCTATTTTTTTTAGAAATTTTTTATTAATTGTTTTTACTAAATGAAGATGTGGAAATAATATATATGAAGTATTTATTATGAATTGAAAATGTATGGTATTGAATAAAATATAATAAGAATATTATAAGCACTACTTATTGAATAAAAAAACTTACATGTGGTAGTATAATAAATAGTGTGTATAAGAAAATA
>OLPU01002880.1_pt1 | contig 10936 bp, 5 predicted proteins | sample 1673111 | NCBI WGS metagenome assembly OLPU01 (sample SAMEA3136755, study PRJEB25190) | human gut metagenome | reverse complement strand
GGCCCTCAACAGATAGCGCACCTCGTAGGGTGCAAGCTCAAGGGTACCCGTCAGCCCGACCGTGGGCGCATCATCGGCAAGCAAATCGACAAAGGAGCCGTTGAGCTCGCCGGCGCCAAAGGTATAGGGCTCGTTCACGGCATTGACCGCCACGAGCACCGTCGCATCGTCGCAGGCACGCTCGAACAACAGCTGTTTATTCTGGATCACCACGTTGCGATAAGCGCCGTAGTTGAGAGCGCGGGCAGCCGCGTCGTTTGCCGAGCGCAGGTGCGCCAGCTGCGTGATGAAGGCCGTCAGCTCATTGGGCGCGGGCTCATCGAGCGCAGGGCGCAGTGCCCAGTCGCCATCGGGGCCGCCCTTTTCGCCAGCAATTCCCCACTCGCTGCCATAGTAGACGCACGGGATGCCTGGCATGCCAAAGAGCATGCCATAGGCGGGACGCAGGCACGATTTGTCGGTAAGGATACTTGCCAGGCGCGGCACGTCGTGGTTGTCGACAAACGACAGCAGGTGCTTGCCGCGGTAGATGCACCAGGGGTCGCCGCCAAACTGACGATGCAGCGAGTGCGCGATCTCGAACATATTGACCGAGTTAAAGCTGGAGTACAGACCCTTGTAGCACTCGTAGTTGGTGCAGGAGTCGAGCATCTCGTCGTTGACGATCTGGTTGTAGTCGCCGTGGAGCGTCTCGCCGATCAGCACAAAGTCGGGCTTGAGCTCACGGGTAAAGGCGTGCAGGCGGCGCATAAAGTCGCGGTCGAGCATATAGGCGACGTCCAGGCGCAGGCCGTCGACGCCAAAGACCTCGGCCCAACGGCGCACGGACTCGAGCAGGTAATCGACCACGGCAGGGTTTTGCAAGTTGAGCTTCACGAGCTCAAAATGACCTTCCCAGCCCTCGTACCAAAAGCCGTCGCCATAGCAGGAGTCACCGTCAAAGCTAATGTGGAACCAGTCCTTGTACGGCGAGTCCCACTTGCGCTCCTGCACGTCGCGGAAGGCCCAAAAACCGCGACCGACGTGGTTAAAGACGGCGTCGAGCACCACGCGGATGCCATGGGCATGCAGCGTCTCGCATACAGCGGCAAAGTCGGCATCCCCACCCAGGCGGCGGTCGATATGGCGCAGGCTGCGCGTATCGTAGCCGTGGCTATCAGACTCGAGCGGCGGGTTGATCAGCACAGCGCCAACGCCGAGTTCCTGCAGGTAGTCGGCCCATTGGGCAATCTTCATGATGGGCGCATCGGGGTTGGGCGCGGCGTTGGCAGCCTGGGCGAGCTCATCCTCGGCAACGGGCGCGGCGTTTTCGCGCGGAGCTCCGCAAAAGCCCAGCGGATAGACCTGATAGAACGTCGTCTCGTATGCCCACATAGCAACCTCCCGGTAAGCTCAACACAACGACATCCATTGTATGCCCAGCTTGTATCCTCTCCCCCAAAATAAGTTGCGGTGGAATAGTTCCTGCTTGGGCCTTCAGAGGCCTTAAACAGGAACTATTCCACCGCAACTGATGAGGGGATGTGGTCAGGCGACGGGCTTGGCGCGACGGATGGCTGGGAACAGCACAGTGATGGCGAGGATCTTGCCAAATAAATGGTACTGCCGAAATGCCGCTGAGCGAATAGAGAGGTGTCCGCACGGGCGGCTATCCTATGATGAAGGCAGCATATTCCCACACCTGACCTACAAAGGTAGTTGAACGATGGCAGACATTAAAATCAAGATCGTCAGCAATCCATATCAAGAAATTGTTCGGTTCTTCCGATGGGATAACGGCTGGCAAGAAATAACGACATCTACAAATCCCAATAGCGCGCTCCATAGCACGAAGATCATTAGCGGATTCTTCCCCTTTAAGGCCGAAGAGATCATCGACATCCTCGCCAAAGAGTTTGGCGGTGGCGACAAAATTGAATTGCATTTTGAAGGAGCAGACGACGAATGGCAGGAGTTGCTCGCCATCTGCACCGAAGGGCCACGTGCCAACACATACGAGGCCATACGAGACGAGCGCTATCTATCAAACGCCCGTGACGTCTTGCCGGAAATTGTCGAAGTCTTCAGAGAAATCCAGGGGCTTGTAGACGAAGCAGTCTCCGAGCGAACAAAAGTCTCTGAGCAAATTAGGAAGTTCACCGATGTCTCGAGCGACATCATCCCGCTGTGTGTGCTCGGCAGCTATAGTGCAGGCAAATCGACGCTCATCAACGCCCTCATTGGCATGGAGATCCTTCCCAGCGGCGACGAGCCTGTAACGGCCCGCATATTTCAAATCAAACGTTCAAAAGACCGAGATCGCGCTATGGTTCAATTCTCCTGTGGCAACAGGCGATTCTTGCTACGTTTTGATCTTGATGGCCTCATGGAAAACAAGGAGCTTATGGGGGAGCCCCTATACGACAAGATCGCGGCCAAAGTCGCTGACTCCATGCCCGGCATGGCCTCCCATATGAACAGTGCCCTCAAGGTTCTTAACTCATACCATGCCGATGAAGACGACCAGACCATCTCCGATCTGATCAGAATCGAGGTGCCCTTTAGCGATACCGATCCGTGGCCTCACGACAGGGAGTTTGTCATCTTTGACACCCCGGGCTCAAACTCTGCCTCCAACGCCGATCACGCCCGAGTGCTCAAACAGGCAATGGAGGGCCTCTCGAATGGCCTTCCCATTTTCGTTGCGGAGTACAACTCGCTCGATACGAAGGACAACAAGAACCTCTCCAACGAAATTGAGCAGATTCCCGCAATCGATGAACGCTTTGCCATGATCGTAGTCAACAAAGCAGATTCCGCCGACCTTCCCAAAGGAGGATTCGACGACGAAGCCGTCTCGCAAATCATGCGTTGGTCCATTCCGGCCAGCCTTTACGGGCAAGGTATCTACTTTGTTTCTTCCATCCTCGGCCTAGGCTCAAAGAACTCCGGCGAGTTTATAAGCGACAACTATGCCGAAAAATTCGAAGACCAGCAGCGTAAATATACCGATCCGACAAGCCGCTTCTACAAAACGCTCTACCGCTACGACATCCTTCCGGGACAGATCTCGCGCAGAACCAACCGCGAATCCGAGGCTTGCAAGGACCTCCTTCTTGCCAACAGCGGACTCTTTTGTATCGAAAATGAAATACGGCTGTTTGCCGAGCGGTACTCTGCCTACAACAAATGCAGCAGGTCGGAATCGCTCCTACAAGAAATTGTCAGCATAACCGAAGAAGAGATTGCCAATAAGAAAACCGACCTCGAACAAAAGAAAGCACAGCGAGAAGCCGAGCTCGAAGAGGATAAGCGCAATCTCATCAAACAGCTCGAAGACTGCAGAGAGCATGCACGGCTGGACTCCTCGGCCAGCTATGCCGGCGCCATCGACAGGAACGTTTCCGCCGAGCAGTGGAAAACCAACCTTGACACGCTTCAGGCGCGTCAAGGCGCCATTACCGAAGACAAGCGAGAGCGCCTCGAATACTCAAAGCGGTCGAGCGCAGCCGCGCAAGCGTTTGACTCAATCGCCCCTAACTTTTTCAATAGACTCGGCGAATCGATCAAAGGAAGCCCGGCCAACACGCAAAAGGACGTCGACTCCCAGCCAACATTTGGGTTAGCGGAGGTTGGCAAAGGCCTTTGCGATGACATCACCGATGCGCTCCAAAAAAGATCCGACGCAAAGGCCGCCGAAAAAACAGCCGACAAAGATGCCGCCGACCAACTCTTTAACGAGGTCATCAATCACTATGACGAATGTACCGAGCAAATAGCTCAGACCATCGATGAGCTGTCGCAAAGCTATTGGAAGGACTGTGCAGAGCATAGCCGCGATGCCCTCTATCGCATCGCCACCAGCAGCGACAATCCTCTTTCCGAAGAGAAGCGCCAAGAGGTCGGCGATATCATTCTTAAATATCGTGGTCTCGCGCTCGATAAGACAAAGGGCCCTATTTTCAGCAAGGCAGACTTTACCGAACTGAAGCTCATGGACCGTGTCGTCTTTAAATCCGACAAGCTTTTGCTTAGGAAAGTCGAAGACAAATTCAACCGCGAAATCTCACGGTGTTTCTGCGAAGCACGCGCCGAAACAGAGCGCGAGCATACCTACGGCTTTACCGAATGGCTCAACGAGCTGCTCGGCCAAATTACGAGCAATATCACCGACTACAACCCGGTGCTCCATGGCCATGTCGAAGACATCAACAGGCAAACCGCGGAGATCAACGCTCTCGAGGCAAAACTCGAGACGCTCAATAATCGAAAAGAGTACATTGCGCGCGTCATTAATTGGAAGGAATAGGCTGATCGCATGGGCATCAAAAACGCGATTATGCGCGCTGCCGATAAAGCCGGCAACGCGGTCGCAACCGTCTCGGTACTCAGCAGCTCCCAACTCGATGAAGTCGACAAAAAGCGAACGGCATATCTATCGGAAAAGCCGAATCCGGCAGATGAGCAGGCTGTTGAACTCACCAATCGCCTGTTGGCAACCGCCGCTGTCGAACTTCACAACGCCTATCTGCCGCAGCTACGAAATGTATACGCGCCGATTGACCCCTCTATCGAATACCCCACGGGCTTTAACGCCGACAACAACATCCGCTTCATGAATATCACGAAGTGGATCGTCGACCCCAACGAGGACAGTCTCGAGAAGCTTGTAAATGTGTACGACGTTCTTTCTGACGAAGAATGCAACATTGCGCTGGTTTTTAATCGAACCAGCGCAAGCACCGAGGTATTCCTTGCAGTCGTCAATAGTGACAATGCCCGTGACAACATCGACGCCGATAATTTTTCCCGGCGCATGTCGGATGCCCTGAGGGGCAACTTCCCCGGTTCCGAAGTTGGACCCGCCAACCGCGGCCCCATTCCGTGTCTAGACAATCGACGCTCGTCTTCGGTTGCCGCCGTTTCGAATATTCCAGCCGAAAAGAACGAGAAGTTCGTCACGCAAACCATTGAGAAGGTTCTCGACGGCATTGTGCCCGGTAGGCCGAGCGAAGACTACACTATCGTGCTGCTCGCAACCCCGATCCATGATATCGAATCGCGCAAGCTCCGTCTCGCCGAACTCCACTCACTGCTGACGCCCTATGCCTCATGGACGACCAACTACACATATCACCAAAACGACTCCATCGGATCGTCCGCGACGATTGGCATCAATGCAGGCGTGAGCGCCGGCAGACAGGTGGGGAGCAATCAGGCTGTTGCTCAAAACTACAATGAAACGGACTCAACAAACGAGTCGACCTCGGAATCGAGCAACGAGAGCGTAACCGACTCGTCCACATCGACCGAAAGCATCACGGATACGGTCACTGACGGCAGGAATGAGTCCTCGAGCGGAGGCGTAAGCCTAGGTGTAGGAGCAGGAATAGGCCCAGGCGCATCCGCAGGCGTATACGGCGGCGGCAATCTCGGCGTATCCGCAAGCCACACCGAGGGCTCGTCACACTCCACATCTACGGCAAAAGGCACAAGTTCATCTACCGGCAAAGCCATATCCAACTCGCTCGGCAAAGCCGTTACCAGCGGCGTTGGCAAGGCTGTCTCTAAGGGAGCCTCCGTGACTTCCGGTGTTTCTCAAGCCGTAAATCTCGGCGCCAACTTTGGCGGATCGTTCGCACGCTCAAGCACGGTCACCGCTACCATCGGCGCCGACGAAGGCATCACACAGACGTTCAAGAATTACTCCATCCAACACGCGCTCGAAATACTCGAGTTGCAAATGAAGCGCTACGACCTTGCCTCGGCACTCGGCATGTGGGACTTTTGTGCCTACGTGCTATCAGAAGACCACAACGTCGCGAACAACGTTGCCCACACCTACCTCGCCCTCACCCAGGGCAAAGAGTCCTATATGTCTCAGGCTGCGGTAAACCTCTGGCGTGGAGACCTCGGAGAGCAGAGCGCCGACGCTGCGGCAATCTGTTCCTACCTTCGCGACCTGCGCCATCCTGTTTTTGCCCTCTCCCCCGCCCTGCTCGATCAACATCCAAGTTTTTCGGTTTACCCAGCAACGGTCGATGCAACAACTGCCCTTTCGGGCAAGGAGCTGGCCTATTCGCTCAACTTTCCCAAGAAGTCCGTCCCAGGGTTGCCCGTCATCGAGTGCGCTTCTTTTGGGCGCAACGTCTCGACGTTCGATGGCACGCAGCCTCAGCAGGGCCTTTGCATAGGCAAGGTTTTCCATATGCATCGCGAGGAACGCATCAAAACGTTCCTGTCAAAAGACTCGCTCGTCTCGCACACCTTTGTTACGGGCAGCACGGGTGCGGGAAAAACCAATACCGTCTGCCGCATCCTCGACCAAGCACTCAATCAGCAGGTCAACTTCCTTGTCATTGAACCTGCCAAGGGCGAATACAAGGACGTGTACGGGGGCCGCGAAGACGTAAACGTCTTTGGAACCAATCCAGAATTCACGCCGCTCCTGCGCATCAATCCTTTTAGCTTCCCGTCCGGCATCCATGTGCTGGAGCACCTCGACCGACTCGTTGAGATCTTTAATGTTTGCTGGCCCATGTACGCCGCCATGCCCGCCGTCCTTAAAGACGCCGTCGCCAGGTCATACGAAGACTGCGGATGGGATCTTGCCGCTTCTGATAACCCGTATGGAGCCGATCTCTTTCCCTGCTTTGCAGATGTTGCCCGCAACGTCCGCGAGATTCTCGACTCCAGCGAGTACGATGCCGAAAACAAAGGCGCCTACAAGGGGTCGCTGCTCACGCGTCTCAACTCGCTCACCAACGGGCTCAACGGAATGATGCTTTCGCCGAACGAAGTCAACGCCTCTGTGCTATTTGACAGCAACACGATCGTCGATCTTTCGCGCGTTGGCTCCGTCGAAACAAAATCCCTGCTCATGGGTCTTCTCGTACTCAAACTTCAAGAGCATCGCATGGCCGAAGCACGTGGCATGAACCGGCCCCTTCGTCATCTGACCGTTCTTGAGGAAGCACACAACCTGCTTAAGCGATCGTCGAGCAGCCAAGGCTCGGAGAGTGGCGACCTGACAGGCAAGAGCGTCGAAATGATCTCAAATGCCATCGCCGAGATGCGTACATACGGCGAAGGCTTCATCATCGCCGACCAAGCGCCCGGCCTTCTCGATATGGCAGCTATTCGCAATACGAATACCAAGATTATCCATCGCCTGCCCGATCTTTCGGACCGCGAGCTCGCCGGTCGCGCTGCCAACCTCAACGATCAACAGATCGTCGAACTGGCACGCCTGCCTAAGGGCGTTGCGGCCATTTACCAAAACGATTGGGTTGAGCCGGTGCTCTGCAAGATCGCCAAAGCAGAGGATGGCGAGCGCTTTACCTACAACCGTCCCATCGAAGACACCACAGACAACCAACACGATGACGCTCTTTCCGTAGCGCGCATGTTGGCATACGGCATCAGCATTGGAACCGAGGCGGAACTGCATAGCATTCGCGAACGGCTCGATCGCCTCTATATCGGCGCGTCCACAAAGGTCAGTATTCTGCGCACCGCCCAAAACCCGCCCAGCGAACCGCACATGACCAAGCTGGCGCCCATTATGAGCGCGCTGTTCCCCGATGTCGTCAAAACGGTCGAACGCGAGCTCAAGAGCAGCAATGAAGCCGAGCAATTGACAAGAGCGGCAGAAGCGGCGCTTGGGGCTTCCATCAACCGCGAAATCGACAACCGCACCAGGCGAGTCATCATCCAGGGCATCATGACAGACATCCTGTACCTGCAAATGCAAGATTCAAAGTCATATGACGACTGGCGCAACTGGAACGAGAATTGCGAGGTGAGCTAGTGGAGCTCAGGCAAATGAAAGTCGGCGAAGCAAAGCCGAGTGATAAGCATAGGTTTAATCCCGACAAACTTATTGGTTCCGAATCAAAAGAAGCCAAGGCCGAGATTAAGAATGTCGGCCGTAATGAATCCTTTGATCCCGACAAATTGATTAGACCCTCGGTGGAATCGTGCGATTATCCTTCGAGCTATAAGGAGAGGCTGGACCGTACACCGAGCATCGAGAATCCAAACGGAAAATGGTCGGGTGACCGAGGGGAATCGATGTTTATTCCCACGGATGACAGATTTCGTGAGCTTCTTCAAAGTAAGGGTGTTGAGGGCATCAACTACAAAGATGCTATTCCCGACTTCAGCCCCATCGCCGAAGCAAAGGTAACCATACAAGGCATGAGCCAGCATAGGCTTTCGCTGATAGGAGAAAATGGCGAGCGCATTGTCGGTAACTATGAAAAGGCAGACATTGAATGCGCAAAAGTTTGGAACCACGAGCGACGTGACGGCAAAGATGATTGGACGCCCCAGGGCGTCAGGAAATGGCGCGAGGCAAATGGGTGCACCTGGAACGAGCATAATGATATGAAGACGTGCTCTCTTGTCCCGACCATCGCGCACGAGACATGCAGGCATCTCGGCGGCGTAAGTGAAATCAAGAAGGCACTGAACCAGATTGGCGGCTTTGATGACTAACGACATGATTCTGTGGGGCAGGGATTTCTCGCTCCCCGTCTATTACGAGTGCGACACGGATCAAGACGTCCTCGATATGCAAAAAGAAGCGAAGAACGCCCTGCTCGCAAGCTGGGATGTCGTAGAAGACAGCGAGCAAGCGGTTGAAGACTATTGCCTCAATAGAGACGGAGACCAGATCGAAAACCCCATTACGAACATCTTTAGATACGTTATTCCAACCAGCATCGTGGTGCTTCGAAGCGATGATGCTCGCAAAGCAGCGCTCATGTGCAACTATCGCTTTGACCCCGAACACGGACTTGCTGCGGTATTTGAGAACGAGCAACTTACGGCTGTCGTCCCCCAAGACGAGCTTTAGGCCAGCCACAAGCAACCGGATAACAAAAACTGAGGTCGTCCCAATACAACGTCGGGGCGACCTCAGTTTTTGTTATACGCATGCCCAGCTTGTATCCTCTCCCCCAAAATAAGTTGCGGTGGAATAGTTCCTGCTTGGGCCTTCAGAGGCCTTAAACAGGAACTATTCCACCGCAACTGATGAGGGAACGTGATTAGGCAACGGGCTTTGCGCGGCGGATGGCCGGGAACAGCACGGTGATGGCGAGGATGACGCCTACGACGGCGATCGCCCCGCCCACGAAGCCGATCCAGGCGATACCGGGACCCGACACCACGGCGCCGCCGATCGCCGTGCCCGTACCAATACCGAGATTGAACAGGCCCGAGAAGATCGACATGGCGACGGCCGATGAGTCCGCCGGCGTGTACTTGATGAGCTCGGCCTGGAACGCCACGTTAAAGGCCGTGGCGCAGCAACCCCATAGTGCGCAGACGGCAAGCACTGCCACGAGCGACGATGCGACCGGACCCATGAGCAGCAGAGCCACCGGCACGCCGGAGAGCGTGATAGCCAAGAACGGGAAGCGATGTCCATCGAACAGGCGGCCAAACAGCCAGCTTCCGAGCAAACCAGAGCAGCCAAACGCCGTCAGCGTCATGGTGATGGCGACCGCATCGACGTGCGCGACCTGCGCCAGGAAGGGCTCGATATAGCTGTAGCTTGCGTAATAGCCGGTCGCCATAAAGACCGTGACCGCGTAGAGCGCGATGAGGAACGGGTTCTTGAGCAGCTCGGGCAGCTGTTTGAGCGTAAAGCGCTCGCCCACCGGCATGGCCGGGAACACCGCGGCCTGGTAGACGACCGCGACAGCCGAGAGGGCCCCGACCACGGCGAATGTCATGCGCCAGCCGACGGCCAGCCCGATGGCGCGGCCGATCGGCAGGCCAAAGATCTGCGCGATGGACGAGCCCGTGGCGATCATACTAATGGCGAGCGCCCCGTGGCGACTGTCGACCAGGCGCGAGGCCATGATCGAGGCGACCGACCAGAACACGGCATGCGCGCAGGCGACCACCAGACGCGCGCAAACCAAAATAGGATAGGTAGGCGCCACGGCGGACAGGAACTGGCCCAGCGAGAACACGGCAAGCACGCCGAGCAGCATACGCTTGAACTCGAAGCGCGAGGCGAACACCATAAGCGGCAACGACAGCAGCATGACGCCCCAGGCGTAGACCGAGATCATGATGCCGGCCTGGGCCTCGGTGAGCGAGAACGACGCGACGATATCAGTCAGAAGGCCGATGGGCATGAACTCTGATGTGTTGAACACGAACGAACAGCAGGCGAGCCCGATAAGCGGGAGCCACTGCTTGAGCGAGATGCCATCTTGTCTTGCCTGAGTCATGTAGGAAACCTCTCCGATTGTCTTGGGCGGTGGGCGATTATATAGCAACGGTCCCGCATCCGTCAGTAACGGACACGGGACCGAAACAATTCGATACACAGAGGTTGCGCCGTCAATAAATAACTAAGCCAACCCCAGCAATATGCCCGCCGAATGCACGACAAACGCCACGATCCAGGCGACCGTCACCTGAAACGCGAACACGGCAACGGCATAGCGCGCGCCCAACTCGCTCTTGACGGCGCCGATGGACGCCACGCAGGGCGGGTACAGCAGCGTAAAGACCAGGAACACGTAAGCGGTAAACGGCGAAAACATAGTTGACAGCACCGCGGGAGAGGTTGCGCCCAAAAGCACCGTGAGCGTCGAGATGACGCTCTCCTTGGCAATGAGTCCCGTGACGAGTGCCGTCGAGGCGCGCCAGTCGCCAAAGCCGAGCGGGGTCAACACCGGCGCGATGATACTGCCCAGACCGGCAAGCAGGCTTTGCGACTGGTCGGCGACCACGTTAAAGCGGATATCGAACGTCTGCAGGAACCAGATGACCACCGTAGCGGCAAAGATAATGGTAAAGGCCTTGGTAATAAAGTCCTTGGCCTTATCCCATGCCAGCATCACCGTCGTCTTGATGCTCGGCAGGCGGTAATTGGGAAGCTCCATGATAAACGGCACCGGGTCGCCCTTAAATGCCGTGCGGTTGAGTACCA
>OLPU01002877.1_pt1 | contig 10943 bp, 9 predicted proteins | sample 1673111 | NCBI WGS metagenome assembly OLPU01 (sample SAMEA3136755, study PRJEB25190) | human gut metagenome | reverse complement strand
GATTCCAATCAGTTCTCCCCCTTCGATAGCTTCGTCAACCATTCGGTTAACTGCATTGTTACCGGCTCCTCCGACTCCGATAACCAGGATTTTAGCTTGTGCTAATTCTTCGTTTGACATAATTTCCAGCAAGGTTTACTCCTCCTTATTCTATGTAAATATATAATTCATCCAATTTTACTTATCATAAATATATAATACGTTTTTTTATAGAAATAATCAACTAAAAAAATTGGATTTTTGCGTTTTTTTCTGACTTCTATGAAAATTCCCATAATTGCCTTGAAAAATCAGGAAAATATCGCCAGATGTTCTTTGTCTCTTACTTATCATTCTCTTTAAAAGTGACAATCGGTTTATCATCTGTATATAAATGCATATCAATGGTTCCTTTTTTGTAATTAGAAGAAACCGTCTCAAGTATAGAAGAAAGTTTTGACATTTTACCATCGAGATAAGAAGAGCTTCCTAAATATATCTTATATTTTGAAGAAGTTAATGTAATATCATCTTCCCCTTCAAAATGTATTTCTGAAACATTTAGTTTATATGTCGTAATTTTTTTCGTAATAGATACGATAGTATTAAAATAATTCTTTTTTACCGGAACTTTATTTTCAAGTATCTTTCTTTTCAGATTCATCTCATTGAATTTGACACCGGTTACAACCGGAACCCCCTCAAACAGAGTGTTTCTACTCTCCATCGCAATTCCATTTTCATTAAAATACACATATTCATTCATGTATTTAAAAACGCCTGTCCGAAGTTTCTCTTTCACTTTTACCTTCAGTATGTGACTGTCGTCATAACTCATTGATACTTTTTCGATAAATGGCAGATAGGTCTGATCAAAAATCTGATTCTGTGCGATCATCAGCAGCGTGTTATCTATATATCCATCCTCTTTCATCGCTTCAATGATTTCGGCATTCGTATAGGTATTATTTCCTGAAATCTGTATTTTCTGAATAGAAAAATCCGTAATAAGGAAATAAATACCCATCCCCAAAACAACCGCCAGACAGGCAAAAAGAAGAAGGATATGCCGCTTTCTGGGCTTATTATCTGCCACAAGTTTTAAATTTCTTTCCCCCATCTTTTTCTCCTATCTTTTACTTTTTCACGTTTATGTAACGGGATACTGACAGCACCAGTCCCATCTCTAATAGCATAAATACCAACGAACTTCCTCCATAGCTTATGAATGGAAGCGGGATTCCTGTATTGGGAATCGTGTTTGTTGCAACTGCAATGTTGATAAATACCTGAATACCGATATGGGCAATGACTCCAACAACAATCATAGAACCGTAAAGATCTGGTGCATTCACGGCAATCACCATAAAGCGCCATATCAGCGCAAAAAACAGAGCCAGCACGCACAACGCACCGAAAAGTCCAAGTTCCTCGCAAATAACAGAGAAAATCATATCATTATTCGCTTCTGGAAGGAATCCAAGCTTTTGCATACTCTGCCCAAGCCCCTTTCCAAACAGGCCACCGGAACCAATCGCATATAATCCCTGTATGGTCTGATGTCCCTTTTCAGAAGCTGCTGGATCAAGCCACACTGTAATACGCTCCATACGATATCCCTGTGTGAGAAGAAGTCCTCCCGCTCCAGCCACTCCAATAAGACCAATAACAACGAAAGGCACCAACAGAGGTGTAGCCACAAAAATCATAATAAAAGAGATTGCAAGAAGAATAATACAGGTACTCAGATTCTCAATACCGACAATTACGATAATCGGTATTGCAAAAAGAAATGGAATAACCATCTTCTTCCATTGTCGCATTTCTCTTGATTTACTGCTGATATAAGCTGCCAGAAAAAGGATGATTCCAATTTTGGCAAGCTCAGAAGGCTGTAAACTAAATGGCCCAATCGAAATCCATCTCTGAGAACCATGGCTCGCTGCTCCAATAGCAAAAGTAAGAAGAAGCAATCCGATGACTCCGCCATAAATCACCCAGGCAAACCACCATTTTTTCTGCCAGATATGATAATCTCTCGTAGCAATAAATAACATGCCACAGATTCCCATAGCAGCAAAAAGTGCCTGCTTTTTCACCCAGTATGTCGTATCATTATACAGGAGACTTGCCTTATAGGAACTGGTGGAATATAAAATTACAAGACCAAATCCTACCAGGAAAAGCACCAGGAATAATATAGAATAATCCATGGCCTGTGGCCGTCTTTTTGGTTTCTTCCAGGATTTCTTCTGCACAGCATTCACCCCTTAAACTTTCGGACGATTTCTTTAAATACCTTGCCTCGAACTTCATAATTTTTGAACATGCCCCAGCTTGCACATGCCGGTGAAAGTAAAACAGCATCTCCCGGTCTTGCCTTCTCTTTTGCAATGTTCATTGCTTCCTCAAAAGTATCTGCAAAAATGACGTTATGGAAACCGTGATTCTTTGCCGTGTCTGCAATTGCCTGTGCCGTTGCACCCATAACAATAAGATAACGTACTTTACCATGGAATGCATCGATCCACTCATCATAAGTAGACTTCTTATCATATCCGCCGCCTAGTAAAATCGTAGGCTTTGTCATAGCTGAGATTCCCTTGATTGCCGCATCCGGGTTCGTTCCCTTAGAGTCATTGTAATATTTTACACCGTTCACTTCTTTTACAAACTCGATACGATGCGGCACAGCCTGGAACTCACAAACCACTTTACGGATCACATCCCACGGCACGTTCATACCATGTGCGATCGCTGCCGCCGCCATTACATTCTCGTAGTTATGCATACCTAACAGTTTCAGATCATGTATGTTGCAAAGCGTGATCTCTTCGCCGTCGCGGCATACGATCTCTTCTCCACGCAGGAAAATGCCTCGTTCTAATTCTCTGGCACTGCTAAACCAAAATACATCTGCCGACATATTTTTTGCAACCTGCTGCAAACGCTCATCTTCATAATTGAGTACGCACATCTGCTCTTTTGTCTGATTCATCGCAACACGTGCTTTCGTCTCTGTATAACACTCCATCGTATGATGTCTGTTGAGATGGTCCGGCGTTATGTTCAAAATAGCGCTGACCTGAGGGCAGAATTTGTGGATCGTCTCCAGCTGGAAACTGCTGACCTCTGCCACCGTAACTGTATCATCACGCATCTGCATTGCATATTGTGTATACGGCAGTCCGATATTTCCTACGACAAATACACTGTCATAGTATGCTTTCATGATCTCACCCGTCAATGCTGTCGTTGTCGTCTTACCATTGGTTCCTGTGATCGCAACAACTTTTCCTTTACCACATACATAAGCAAGCTCGATCTCGCCCCAAATTGGAATGCCCGCCTCCTGCATACGTACCACAAACGGCAGATCCATCGGCACACCTGGGCTTAACACTGCCAAATCGATCCGATCCATCACCTGATCCGGCAGATCTCCCAAAATCAGATCATAATGAATATCCTCTGAAAACTTCGCCGCCACTGTCTCCGGTGACAGCTCTGTATTGCCGTCTAATAAAATAATATTGGCACTCTGCGTTGCTAACAGATTTACTGCTGCTATGCCACTAATTCCTGTACCTACTACTAATACTGTCTTTCCTGATAATCCCATTTCACTGTCCACTTCTGTTCCTCCTTTTGCTGCTCTTTCCTAAACAATTGTAATGCAATCCACCCGAGAAATCAACCAAATGACGTTTATTTCTTCGTTTGTTTTTGCGGTGTTTTTTTGACGCCCAAATATGGCAGGGCATTATCTAACAGTTCCGATACGACAGGTGCGGCAATTGTTCCTCCATAGTAGATTCCTTCCGGCTCATCGATCAAAACGACTGCCAAAACCTTCGGATCGTCTGCCGGGGCAAAGCCAATACAGGATGCAATGTATTTGCCACTGCGGCGCGGAAGCTTTTCTGAAGTTCCTGTTTTGGCACCGACCTGATATCCTTCGACGGAAGCTTTGGAACCGGATCCTTCTGTTACCACACTCTCTAGGATCATTTTCATATTTTCCGAAGTTTCCTTAGACACTATTTTTTTCTTCTGCGGATATGATAATTTGCGTACCGATCCGTTCGATGTATTCTCGATGCTGACGCCGAAATGCGGTACAATACTGTGGCCACCATTGATCACGGCACTAACCGATGTTAACAGTCTGATCGGCGATAACTGAAACGACTGTCCAAAAGACATCGTAGCAAGTTCCACCGCTCCCACATTTTTTTGCTGATGCATGATCGTTGATGCCTCTCCCGGAACGTCGATGTTGGTTTTTGAAAGGATACCAAGCTGTCTCATTCCACGAAACATCCCACCGACTCCAAGTCTTGCTCCAACCTCCATAAATACCGGGTTGCATGAATTTTGCACCCCCTGCACAAAGGTTTCACTACCATGCCCACCTGCCTTATGACATCGGATACGCCGATCCTCAACAATCTTAAAGCCCGGGCAATAAAAGGTATCATTCAAGGATACTGCCCCCGCCTCCAAAGCTGCCGTTGAGGTGATGATCTTAAATGTTGATCCCGGCTCGTAAGTATCGCTAACACAGCCATTTCTCCACATTTTATTCAACTCTTCATTTTTTTGTTTCTCCGACAGATTTTTGCTCTGATCCACTAATTCGTATGGCTTAGTCAACGAAAACTCTGGTGAATTGACCATCGCATAAATCTCTCCATTTTGCGGATTCATCATGATAACCCGCACCCCTGCAGCATTTTTTGCCTCGCGCACTTTCTCTGCCGCCTGTGTTGCAAATTGCTGCAGATTACTATCAATACTTGTGTAAAGATTTTGCCCGGCAACCGGTTCTCTTCTCTCTTCCGCTTTCCCGTCAATCTCCAGGCCACGCGCTGTCGTCATAGTTAATATTGCGCCGTTTTGTCCCTGCAATATATCATCATAGCTTACTTCCAAACCGATAATTCCCTGATTATCCGCACCGGTAAATCCAATAACACGTGACGCCAAGGTATCATACGGATAATACCTTTTGTAGTCTTCATCCACCATGACTCCCGCCAGATTCTCTTCTCGGATCTTATCGGAAGTTTCTTTCGGCACATTTGCCTTGATACGCTCGATAGATGACACCTTTTCAACGCGTTTTCGCACTTCCTGTTCATCCAGATCTAATAGCTCAGATAGTCTGGTGATCACCTTTTCCGGTTCTTTAATCTGGTTGTGAATAACAGAAATGGTGGACACTGGCTTATTCCCAGCCAATATCTCACCATTTCTATCGTATATCACACCGCGCTTTGCCTTGATCGCGCGCTCTCGTTGTTGTACATCTTTTGCTTTCTGTCCGTAATAATCTGCTTTGGCGACCATCAAATATGCCAACCGCCCTGTAAGCGATAACGACAACAGACAGACCATAATATATACAAAAAGGATTCTCTGCCGCTGCGGTGTTTTGCAATTTTTCATTATTTTGGATTTTCACTGTTTGGTTGCAATCAGTATATGAATCCGTTCGACAAAGTATACCTTTGCCGGGGTCCCACCACTAAACGATCACTGTAATTTCTGATAATCTTCGGTGCTGTAACCACCTTTTGGCACTTCCAACGGAAGATTGCCGTTTTTGGTAGACGGAAGCTGCACTTTCGTCGTGCCTCCGGAAGAGTCGTTTTTATAGACACCAAGCATTGGAAGAACGTCTCCCATAACGGAACTTGCAAATTCTGTGGCATAGGTGCTATGTGCCTGATCCTCCACATGGGGCTGATCGATCACGACATAGATCACGACCTCCGGGTGTTCTATCGGTGTGAATCCAATAAAGGAAACCAGATAGTTTTTCTTTTTACGCGGATACTTCTCTGCAGTACCGGTTTTGCCGCCAACTTTATAGCCTTTCACCTGTGCCGCCTTCGCAGTACCCTCTTCCACAGTTTTGTATAGATAACCGCGAAGCAGCTTACTCGTTTCCGCGGTAACTACTTTATGAACCGGCTGTGTTTCTATTTCAGAAACAGTAGCTCCATTTTCATTTTGGATTTCCTTCACAACGTGCGGAGTGTAATAATACCCACCATTTACTACTGAGGAAAACGCTGCTGCCATCTGCACCATGGTCACCGTCTGGCTCTGTCCAAAACTTGACGTAGCTAAGTCGGCACTGCGCATCGTATCCTCTGTAAAGATCTTGCCGGTTGCCTCACCAGGAAGATCAATGCCTGTTTTTTGTCCATATCCAAAATCGTTTACATATTTTAAGAAACGCTTGCCCCCTAATGCATCTCCCATCTGCATCAAGGCATCGTTACAAGATTCCATCAACGCCTGACATATATTGATCGTTCCATGACCGCCTTTGCTAAACGCCACGCACTTGATCTTGCTTCCACCAACTTTCTGATAACCATCGCAGACATACGTTCTGCTTGGAGAAGTCGTTCCCTCTTCCAAACTTGCCGCTACCGTGATCGGTTTGAAAGTTGATCCCGGTTCATAAGCATCACTGATGCAGAAATTACGCCAGATCTCATTTAATTCCTCCATCTTTTTCTTGTCACTCATACCGGCAAGCTTGTCCTCTGAGTAATACTTACTCAGGTCACTTGGATCATTCAGGTCATACCCGGGTGATGATGCCATCGCATATATTTCTCCATTGTTTGGATTCATAATGATGACACCCATATTTTTAGATCCGGTATCCGTCTGAAACTTCTGCATATGCTGTTCCAACACACCCTGCACATTAACATCAATCGTAGAAATGATCTTTTTACCATTTTCCGGTTCTTTGACATTCTCTACAAGATTAAGATCCGAATCATAATACCCATACTTTTTGCCTGTTTTACCACTAAGCTGGCTGTTGTACTGATTTTCAATTCCCCATATTCCAACATTATCCGAAGAACAAAATCCGATCACATTACTTGCTACTGTTGAATACGGATACTGTCTCACATATTCTTCTTCAAACCATACTCCCTGAATGTTTTTATCTTTATCAGCAAGCTCATTAAAAGCATCCACAACATCTCTGGATAATCCCTTATACTTCTTCACAACATAATAATGAGAATCCGGCTTTTTGTCGATGATCTTACGAACCGCACCTTCTGACATTCCAACTGTCTGTTGCAACGCTTTGGTCGTCGGCTCGAAATATGCGCTGTCTAACGTCAGTGCCTTTGGATCCAGTACTAAATTATACACCTTCTTACTGGACGCCAGCTTATTGCCATTGCGATCCAAAATATCTCCTCTACGGTATGCGATCGTATTACTCACATAACTTTGCTGTGATAACACGATCTTCTCATATTCATCCCCTTTACTCTGCCCCAGCCAGATCGTCCAGCCCACACAAACTAATGCAAATAAAACAATAGCACCGAGCGCAATAAATGTTCTTTGATACATCCTGCGGGTGCTAAATTTGTATTTTGTGTGTACTTTTCGGCGTCTCTGAGGATTGCCGGCTCGGTTTGTCTGTCTTCTCCTACTTTGGTTACTCTGCGTTCTTCTGCTCATCCGTGCCTCCATGTCCTGCTGTTTCGCATATACCGAATGCAAAAATTACTTTGCATCCGGTATCTCACCATATTGTTTTACCATATCACTCTTTTTGTTCTGATAGGTATATACCTGATCCTTTTTGGCGCGAACCATGCCAAGTTCCTGTGTCGCCTTGCGATAAACATCCGCAAGATCTACAGAGTCCACTACAGTCTGGTACTCCTGTTCATTATCTTCTTTCATCTGTGCAATGTCAGACTGGATCGCTACGACCTGCTGACGCTGCTCATGGAGCTGATTCTGTGTCTGAACATAAGAAAAACATACATAAAACACTGCAGCAACTGCCATGATCAAAAACAACACAGATGCACGGTGTACTCCCGGAAGTTCAACCGTTCTGCTATACGGATTTCTTCTTTCGCGCTCTCTTCGCTGATATTCCTCTTCACGTCTTTTGCGCTCCTGCTCTCTTCGAAGCGGTTCTACATCATATGCTCTGGCTGCACTGCCCTCTACATATGCCTGTCCACCACGGCCGGAATATCTGCTGTGGCTGCTTACAGATCGATTTCCACTCCCTGTCTGCCGACTGTATCCATATTGTCTGCTGCTATAACTTCCTTGTCTGCCTGCCATTCTTTGGCCCCCTTTTTATATATGCTCAAATACACGTAACTTTGCACTCTTCGCTCTCGGATTACGTTCCATTTCCTCCTCTGACGGAAGAATCGGTTTTCTTCCTACCATATGTCCTTTTGATCGGTTGCCGCACACGCACACCGGAAAATTCGGTGGACAGGTACACGGATCCTGCGCCTTCTTAAACGCTTGTTTTACAATTCGATCCTCCAAGGAGTGAAATGTGATAATGCACAATCTGCCTCCCGGATTTAACAGGTCGATCATCTCTTCTAATGTATTTTGTAACACGGATAATTCCTGATTCACCTCAATGCGTATCGCCTGAAAGGTTCTCTTTGCCGGATGTCCTCCCTGTTTACGAACTTTCATTGGTATCGCCTGACTGATGATCTCTGCCAAACGTCCTGTTGTTTTAATCGGTTCCTTTGCCCGTTCTATCACAATATGTTTTGCAATATTTTTGGCAAATTTGTCTTCCCCATAATTTTTGATCAAATGAAACAGATCACTTTCGGAATATTCGTTGACCACGTTATATGCCGACAACGCCTGTCTGTCATCCATACGCATATCGAGTGGTGCATCAAAACGATAAGAAAATCCTCTCTCGGATGTATCTAGCTGAAAAGATGAGACTCCCAAGTCTAAAGTAATGCCATCCACGCCTGCAATACCAAGCTCCTGCAATACCTGCTTCATCTCTGCATAATTACTGCGAACGATCGTCACCTTTGAACCATACGGTTTCAAACGTTCTGTGCTCGCTGCAATCGCATCTGCATCCTGATCGATCCCTATAAATCGTCCCTTGTCCCCTAGCATGGAACAGACAACACTACCATGTCCTGCTCCCCCTAAGGTTCCATCCACATATATGCCATCCGGTTTCACCGCAAGTCCATCAATGACTTCCTGCAATAACACCGAAGTATGCTGAAACTCCACGGTTACACGCCCCTTTCTTAACGATGGTTTATAAGTTTATAAAGAAATATCCAAAGTATCCATTGCACTTGCAAGAAGTTCTTCGTCCTCTTCTGTCTCCTCCGTGTTGTAACGTGCCTTATCCCAAAGCTCTACACGGTTCATCATACCAACAAAAACGACATCTTTCTCCAAATCAGCCATCTCACGATGCAGTGCCGGAACTAGAATTCGTCCCTGCTTGTCCAGACTCACCTCCATCGCTTTCGATAGAAACTGTCGTTGAATTTTACGATTTTGTAATGTAGATGGGAGACTTTGCAGCTTGTCTGCAAACTCCTGCCAAGCGTCTGACGGGTATAGATATAAGCAGCCATCCAAACCTCTGGTGATAATAAAAGTCTCTCCAAGCCCTTCTCGGTACTTTGCAGGAATGATAGTTCTGCCCTTTGCATCAATGGTATGTTCGTATTGACCCATGAACATTGCTATCACCACCCTTCTTTCAAAATACTCGAATCATAAGCTCGGATCTCCGTGAATTACTCCCTCATAAAACACTGTTCTGACGCTGCGCCTGGATCAAATCCTGTTCTGACGCTGTGTCATTGGCTCCCCAGTTGAACTTGCAGCGATCTCATCAACTCCCCAGTTGAACTTGCAGCGGTCTCACAAAATCACTTCTCACCACTTTTTAGGTTTTTCTAACCACCTTCCCCCACTTCGCCCCACTTTTCCTAAAATTCTATCGCTTTTTTGGGAATATTGCAAGTATTTTTTTATAAAAGTATGTAAAAAAGGACAAAAAAAAGATCTCAATTGTAATTTTTGAGATCTTTTTACAACTTATCACGTTATTCTATTGTGTTTGTTTTGCTTGCGTTTGTTTTGCCTTAAAGATCAACATTCCAACGGCAAACAAAAATAAAACTCCCGAAAGAAGCTGTGATACTGCAATTCCACTTTCAAACAGTATCAACTGATCTGTACGTAATCCTTCGATCCAAAACCGTCCCAGACCATATCCTGCCAAATACAGTAAAAATAATTGACCATTATATTTTTTATGTGGTGTGGCAACCAAAATGATGACAAGGACCAAGAGGTTCCATACGGATTCATACAAAAATGTTGGATGCACTTGAATATACTGCGTACCGCCAATCGTCACCAAATGTTGGTTGATCGCATGCGTGATATTCGCCGGTGCTACCGCATCTTTTGGGATCTGCATCGCAAATAAGCCATCCGTATAACTGCCAAACGCCTCTCGGTTAAAGAAATTGCCCCATCGACCAATGATCTGTCCCACCAAAAGTCCGGCACAGGCCGTATCCACCAAACACAAGAAAGACTGTTTACGAATTTTTGCAAAGATCAACGTCGTGATCACTCCTGCGATCACACCACCATAAATAGCTAGTCCGCCGCCCCTTGTATTTAATATCTCACCCGGATGTTTGGCATAATAATCCCAACTAAACACGACATAATAAATTCTTGCTCCTATGATTGCAAAGATAATATCCCATACTGCCAGGTCCAAATACAATTCCTGATTTTGTCCGGTTCGTTTTGCCTGCCAGCTCGCCATCAAAAAGCCAAGAATCATGCCGAGTGCAATGATCATGCCATAGTATGCGATCGAAAATCCGCCTATCGTGATCGACCGCCCCAAATGTGCAATTTCAATCCCCAAATGTGGAAATCGTATATCCATAATCTTCTCCATTCTTCCCTCTGTTTCAACCTTCGCTTGTCACTTACTCAAACTTCCCATACCTCAAATTCCAACAACCACATATTGCTTATTATGTCAAAGAATACTAAGTATTTTGCAGCCACTACATAGCGGTTTCTGCCGTCAGAGAACTATAGTAATTGCCTTGCCGCAT
>OLPU01002875.1_pt1 | contig 10945 bp, 10 predicted proteins | sample 1673111 | NCBI WGS metagenome assembly OLPU01 (sample SAMEA3136755, study PRJEB25190) | human gut metagenome | reverse complement strand
GTCTCGTAGCTTTCCTGATCCATAAAGTAGTACAGGTCGCCGTCGTTGTACAGATATTCCATATCTTTTCTTTCAACCATAGCCTTTTCAAACTTCTCAGTCGGGTTAAAAGATTTTTCAACAACCGCGCCAGTTATTACATTTTTAAATTTAGTTCTGACAAAAGCAGCGCCTTTTCCAGGTTTAACATGTTGGAATTCAACAACCTGACATACGCTTCCGTCATATTCAAATGTCATTCCATTTCTAAAATCACCAGCAGTTATCATTGGTGTGTACCTCCTAAAAAATAATATCAGTTTTTTTACATTCTATACTAAAACTCTATATTTTGCAAGTACTTTTTGCAATTTTAACAATTTTTTAGAGAATTTTTTCTTATAAGTTTAAAAATTTTTTATAAAAATAGTATTGACAAATAGAATAATATGGATTATAATATAAAAGTTCTTGTTCGAGACTATAAATTAGTCAGAACAAATGAGGATCTTTAGCTCAGTTGGTTAGAGCAACCGGCTCATAACCGGTAGGTCCGGGGTTCGAGTCCCTGAAGGTCCACCATTTTTGGGGGTATAGCTCAGTTGGGAGAGCACTTGCCTTGCACGCAAGGGGTCAAGGGTTCGAATCCCTTTACCTCCACCAAAGCTACGATTTATTTCGTAGCTTTTTTTTGCGTTTATTATAAAAAATATATGAATAATATTATTTAGACTTTATTTTTTATCTAATAGTGGTATTATAAATATGAATGTGTATTACAATATATGTTAAAAACTAGGTGGTAAAAATCGTGTTATATAGAGTAAAACAATTTTTTTGGGCAATAAAATCATTATCGGAAGATATTGATAAGGACTATGTAAACAAATTTTTAAATAAGAAAGAAAAAAGGTTGTTTAATAGATTAAAGAAAATGGATAAGCAACATTGTATTAGAGTAAGTAAAGATGCGGTTAATTTATCAAAAGATAAAGGCTTAAATACTAAAAGAGTTGCAAAAGCTGCATTACTTCATGATATAGGAAAAGGAGAATATGGACTTAATATAGTTGAAAAATCAGTTTTAGTAATACTTAATAAAGTAAGTAAGGGTAAATTAAAAAAATATAACACTATTAAGGCTGTAGACTCTTATTATAATCATGCTGAAAAGGGAGCTAATTTATTAAAACAATTTAATGTATATGATAAAGAATTTTTAGATACAGTTAGATATCATCACAATAACAATGTAGTAGGAAATAAATTGCTAGAGATAATAAGAGAAAGTGATAATAGAAATTAAAGGATGGGATTAATTATGAAAGCTGATGAAAGACGAAATGCTATTATGGGAATATTAATAAAAGAAAAAAGAGCAATTAAAGGTACAACATTAGCTGAAAATTTTAATGTTACCAGACAAATAATAGTTAAGGATATAGCTATATTAAGAGCTAAAGGAAATAATATAATAGCGACACCAGATGGTTATATGATTAATGATGATAATAGTAGGGTAAAATCAATAATAGCAGTAAAACATAATGATGATGAAATGTTTAATGAGATGGAGATTGTAGTTAAATATGGAGGCATTATAGAAGATGTAATAGTTGAGCATCCTATTTATGGAGAGATATGTGGAGCATTAAGAATAAAGAATCTTAATGATTTAAATAAGTTTAGAGCTTCATTAGAAGATATAAAGGCAAAGCCATTATCAGTACTTACTGATGGAATACATCTTCACACAATATCTGCTGATTCTGATGAGAATATGCAGTTAATAAAGGATGAATTAAAAGAAAAGGGATTTATTTTATAAATTAGGGGAATTGGATTATGGATTATGATGTTTTAGTTTTAGGTGGCGGTATTATTGGATGTGCTGTTGCTTATGAATTATCTAAATATAATTTAAATATAGCTGTAATTGAAAAGGAATATGATATTGCTGATGATGTATCTTTCGTTAATACTTCTATAGTATATGATGGTTCTGAAACATCTAATAATGTAATGGCTGGATTGGAGTATATAGGAAATATATTATTAGAAGATTTATGTGAGAAGTTTAATGTACCTTTTAAAAGAATTGGATCGTTAAGAGTAGTTAATGATGATAATGGAGTAGTTAAATTAGGTGAAATGTATGAGAGAGCTATTAGAAGGGGCATAGATGGCGTTTATTTAGTAGAACCAGATGAAGTATATGAAATAGAGCCTAATATAAATACATCAATAAAGAAGGGGTTATATTCACAAAATGTTGCAATAGTAGCGCCATATGATTTAGCAATAGCATATGCTGAAGTTGCATCTGATAACGGTGTTAACTTTAGATTAGAAGAAGAAGTATTAACTATTCAAAATATAACAAAGGGATTTAAAGTTGTTACAAATAAAAATAAATTTTCATGTAAGGTAGTTATTAATACAATAGCAAATGAAATTTATATAAATGAAAAAGGTATAGTAGAAGAAAAGGATACAGAAAATGATATAAATTCATTTAAAAATATGAGTTATATTTTACTTGATGATAATTACGAAAATAAATTAGAAAGAATAGTAACGAAAACTTTTGATAAAGATACATTTGTTGTTTCAACACCAGTTTTAAATGGTGGGTCATTAGTTGGTATAAAAAGTATTGAAAAAACAAGTTTAGATGATAATTTAAATTATGCTAGTAAATTATTAAAGAACTTAAACAAAGGAAATATAAATAATTTATTTAGGGAAAGCTATGATAAAGATTCTATAGTTGTTGATGAACAGCAAATAGATAGAGGCTATATAAGTGTAATTGGTACGCATTATGGTAAAGTTACATTAGCACCAGCTATAGCTAAGATGTTATGTGATACTATTAGCAGTAGTTTAAATTGCAAATTGAAAAAGAATTTCATTGATAAACGTCGTGAATTTTATAGATTTAGAGAAATGAATAGCAATGAAATTAACGAAGTAATTAAATTAGATAAAAGATATGGAAAGATTATATGCATGTGCAATAATGTATCTGAAGGAGAAATAGTTGATTCTATTAGAAGACCTTTAGGTGCAAGAACTGTTAAAGGAGTTAAAAGAAGAACAGGTGCTGGATTTGGAAATTGCCATGGTTCATATTGTAATGAAAGAATAATACAAATCTTAGCCAGAGAATTAGATAAAAAGATTACAGATATAGTTGATGACTCAAAAAATTCTAATATAATTTCTGGTAGAATAAAGGAATTTAAAGAAATATAGTAGGAGTATATTATGGGGAAAAAAGATATATTTACATCAGTAGTAAGGGTAAAAGGTAGTGACAGGTTTAAGGTTATTCCTGTTAAAAGTAGTGCTGAGGTAGAAAGAGAGCTATGGATTGAAATGTCAAAAGTTGTTAGTAGATTATATGTAAGTATTCCTATAAAAATGGGAAGTATTATATGTAAGAATATATTAAATAGTGGTGTAGATATAATTTGTACTAGGGATATTGACAAAAAGTAGGAGATTATAATATATTAAATATATTATAATAAATTATTTAGTTAAACCGTTGAAAAGGCTAGTAATAAGATTATTGTTTTAAGAGAGTCAGTGGTTGGTGTGAACTGATAGCAATGTTTTATGAATCCACCTTGGAGGGACTGTGATGAGCAGTACGGATAAACCCGTTAGTTTTGTAAAGAGTGGATAGTAATGTATCTTTATATGCATTATTATCAATTAGGGTGGCAACACGGAGTTCTTCGTCCCTTATGTGGGATAAGAGCTCTTTTTTTATACACGAAAATAATTTATAAAAACAATTGGAGGATATTATGTTAGATTTAAAATTTGTAAGAGAAAATCCAGAAATAGTTAAACAAAATATTAAAAATAAGTTCCAAGATCAAAAACTTGGATTAGTTGATGAAGTTATTGCTTTAGATGTTGAAAGCAGAGCTACACAACAAGAAGCTGATTCATTAAGATCTAATAGAAAAACAATTTCTAAGCAAATTGGTGCATTAATGGGTCAAGGAAAGAGAGAAGAAGCTGAAGAATTAAAAGCAAAGGTTAACGAACAAGCTAATCGTCTTGCTGAATTAGAAGCTAAGGAAACTGAGCTTCAAGAAAAGATAAAAAATATAATGTTAGTTCTTCCTAATATTATTGATCCAAGTGTTCCAATAGGAAAAGATGATAGTGAAAATGTAGAAGTTGAAAAATTCGGTGAACCTGTAGTTCCAGAATTCGAAATTCCATATCATACAGAAATAATGGAAAAATTAAATGGTGTTGATTTAGATGGAGCTAGAAAAGTAGCTGGTAATGGATTCTATTATTTAATGGGTGATATTGCTAGATTACAATCAGGAATATTATCTTATGCTAGAGATTTCATGATTGATAAAGGATTTACTTACTGTATACCTCCATTCATGATTCGTAGTGAAGTTGTTACTGGTGTTATGAGTTTCGCTGAAATGGAATCAATGATGTATAAGATAGAAGGTGAAGATTTATACTTAATAGGTACAAGTGAGCATTCTATGATAGGTAAATTTATTGATACTATATTAAAAGAAGAATCTCTTCCTCAAACTTTAACTAGTTATTCACCATGCTTTAGAAAAGAGAAAGGTGCTCATGGAATAGAAGAAAGAGGAGTTTATAGAATTCACCAATTCGAAAAACAAGAAATGATAGTTGTTTGTAAGCCAGAAGAAAGTAAAGAATGGTTTGAAAAGTTATGGAAGTATACAGTTGAATTATTCCGTTCTTTAGATATTCCTGTTAGAACATTAGAATGTTGCTCAGGAGATTTAGCGGATCTTAAGGTTAAGTCTATTGATGTTGAAGCGTGGTCTCCAAGACAAAAGAAATACTTTGAGGTTGGAAGCTGCTCTAATTTAGGAGATGCTCAAGCTAGAAGATTAAAGATTCGTGTAAATGGAGAAAACGGAAGATACTTTGCACATACTTTAAATAATACAGTTGTTGCACCACCTAGAATGTTAATTGCATTCTTAGAAAATAACTTAAATGAAGATGGATCAGTAAATATTCCAGAAGCTTTAAGACCATATATGGGTGGAAAATCAGTTATAAAATAATAATATATATGAGATATGAGATAATTAATAATAATTTTCTCATATCTCATTTTTATTTTATATAAGATAAAAGCTTTACTAATCAATAAGTATTGACAAATTTTAGGAATATGTTAGATTTATTATGGGTGGTATTTTAATTAAACCGCACCATATATAATATATTTGAAAATTTAAGAAGAAAAGAAATAGCTCATATCAATTTTGAATGGGACTAAGTAGTGTCACACTCTTATGGAGGTGATAAATATAAAATTTGGATTTATTGGAGCAGGAAAAGTTGGATTTTCCTTAGGAAAATATCTAAAAGAAAACAACATAAACATAAGTGGGTATTATAGTAAATCACAGCATTCATCTAAAGAAGCTGTAATTTTTACAAATACGCGACAATATAATAATTTAGAAGATTTAATAAAAAATAGTGATGCTATCAATTATTATGATGATATAGGAAATAAAGTTAAAGCTGATAATGTTAGAAATATCATTGATCCAACGGTTATTTTATATGAATTAGATGATTTAGTAAATTATTATTATTCAGAAATGCCTTACAGTACGGGAACACTTAATAAGTATGAAATAAAATATTTAGGTAATAATATGGTGGTAATTGTGGTTCCAAGTGAAAACTCTGATGGAAAATTACCAAATTATGTCAATTATGACGGAATAATAAAAGCTTATATAAATGGACAAAAATGGCTTGATATAATGAAAGTTCCCTTTATTAAAGATGTTAATAAGGAAGTATGTAATGGTAATATAGAAAACTTTGTTAAATCTTGTGAATTAAACTTTAATATTGAAATAAATGAAACCGCTAAAAAGGTTTCTCAAAATAAAGAGATAAAATGTGTAATGATATCTGGACCATCATCAAGTGGAAAAACAACAATTACTAAAAGGCTTGGTTCATATTTTAAAATTTATGGGCTAGACCCAATTGTTATTTCTTTAGATGATTATTATAAAGAAAGAGTCGATAGTCCAAAAGATGCTAATGGTGAGTATGATTTTGAATGTTTAGAATGTACAGATTTAGAATATTTACAAAAAGATGTTACAAAAATTCTTAATGGTGAAGAGGTTACATTACCAAGATTTAATTTTGTAACAGGATGTAAAGAATTAAGTTCTAAAAAAGTAAAGTTAAAAGATAATAGCATTCTTCTTTTTGAAGGATTACACGCTATTAATAAAGGCATGCTATCATTTATTCCTGATAAAATGAAATATAAAATATATGTTAGCCCATTTATTCCACTTAGTATAGATGAACATAACTATATATCCAATAATGATTTAAGACTTCTTCGTAGAATAGTTAGAGATTTTAGAACAAGAGGTTATGATGTGCCAACCACTATAAAAAATGTTAAAAAGGTTACTATAGGCGAAGATAAATATATTATACCTTTGATACCTGAGGCTGACAAAATAATAAATACTTCATTATCTTATGAAGTAGGTATATTGAAAGTTTTTGTGGAACCTCTTCTTTATTCGGTTCCAAGTACTTCACAATATTATGATGAAGCACGAAGATTACTTAGATTTTTAAATGGTTTTTTCACAATAAGCGGAGAATATGTTCCAAAAGATTCAATTTTAAGAGAGTTTATAGGAGGTAGTGAATATGATTAAAGTTGCAATTAATGGTTTTGGTAGAATAGGAAGAATAGCATTTAGACAAATGATAACTGATGCTAGTTTTGATATTGTTGCCATAAATAATTTGAATATGAGTGCCGAAGAAGCTGCATATTTAATAAAATATGATAGTGTTCATGGGACATTTCATGAAAATGAAATATCGTATAAAGATGATAACATTGTTATATCTAATGTTAAATTTATAAAAATGTTTAATGAGAAGGATCCGGCATTGTTACCTTGGAAAGATTTAGGAGTAGATCTTGTTTTAGAGTGTACAGGAGCATTTACTTCCACAGAAAAAGCAAGCTTACATTTAAATGCAGGTGCAAAAAAGGTATTAATATCTGCACCAGGAAAAGATGAAATGATTACTATAGTTAATGGGGTTAATGATGATAATCTTACTGGTAGCGAAACAATAGTAAGCGCCTCAAGTTGTACAACAAATTGTTTAGCACCACTTTTAAAAATAATCGAAGATAATTTTGGTATAGAAAAAGGATTTATGAGTACTGTACATGCATATACCGCTGATCAAAACTCAATGGATAATATGCATAAAAAAGGTATTAATTCTCGAAGAGGCAGAGCAAGTGCTCATAACATAGTTCCTACTTCTACTGGAGCAGCAAAATCAATTGGTCTTGTTATACCTAGTTTAAAAGGTAAATTAGACGGTATTGCTTATCGAGTTCCTACTATTGATGGTTCAATGATTGATGTAACTTTAGAATTAAAAGTTCCAGTTACAAAAGAGTTAATAAATGAAACAATTAAGAATAATCAAAATGATGCTATAAAATATACTGAAGATCCAATTGTATCAAGTGATGTAATTGGTAAAAAAAGAGGATGTACTTTTGATTCGTTATTAACAAATGTAATTGAAGTTGATGGAAAACAGTTGGTTAAATTAGTTGGTTGGTATGATAATGAATATGGTTATACATATCAAATGCTTTGCACTGCAAAAAAAATGTTTAAATAAAAGTAGGTTATTTTATGAAATTTATAGATGAAGAAAAAATAGAAAATAAGAAAGTAATATTAAGATGTGACTTTAATGTCCCAATAGAAAATGGAAAAGTATTAGATGATACAAAGGTTGTAAAAAGTTTAAAAACAATTAATTATTTACTTGATAATAACTGCTCATTAATATTACTTAGTCATTTAGGTAGGGTAAAAAGTAAAAAAGACAAAATTGAAAAATCTTTATTACCAGTAAAAGATGTATTATCTAAACTATTAAATATGGAAATAAAATTTGTTAGCAGCCCTGTTGGAATGGACGTTATTAATGTATGTAAAGAGTTAAAGCCCAAAGAAATAGTACTATTAGAAAACACTCGTTTTTGTGATTACCCAGAAAAGTTAGAAAGTCATAATGATTTAAACTTAGCAAAGTATTGGTCTGTTTTAGGAGATGTCTTTGTTGTTGATGCATTTGCTTCACTACATAGAGTACATGCCTCCGTAGCGGGAATTTCTAACTATTTACCAACGTATTATGGTTTTTTAGTAAAAGAGGAAATATCAAACTTAAATCCACTTATTGATAATATTCAAAGACCATACACTGTATTTATGGGTGGAGCAAAAGTTGATGATAAACTTCAGTATATTAAGGGCTTACTAGACAAATGTGATTATCTTTTAGTTGGCGGTGGAATCGCAAATTCATTTTTGTATGCTTGTGGATTTGATGTAATGGAAAGTTTATGTACGAGTGATGAGATAACTTTATCTGAAATAAAGAATTTAATGAAAGAATATCGCGATAAAATTGTTCTTCCTATTGACTTTGTTATTGAAGAAGACAAAATATTAGATCTTAATACTAAATCAATAAAAAAATATATTTCATATTTTGAAAAAAGTAAAACAATATTTATAAATGGAACAGTAGGTCTTTTTGAGGATAAAAGATATATTGCAGGAACATTTAACTTATTTAATAGTTTAAAAAATATTAATGCATATAAAATAGCCGGCGGTGGTGATACACTAAATGCAATTAACACTTTCAAACTTGACAAGAATTTTACTTACCTTTCAAGTGGTGGCGGAGCAAGTCTAGAATATATTAGTTCTGACCATCTTGAGGCAATTGATTATTTAGAAAATATAGAAAAAGAGTGATTTTCGACAAAATTTGACACTAATGGACGTAAAGTGTCAAATTTTTACATAAATTGCTATTGTGTTTTAACAAATTATGGTGTATTATGTATCTTGTGTGAGGGATTTATTGGAAAGAGGAAAAGATGAATAAACCCATAAAAATTATAATTATTGATGATAACACTGTTGCTGTTGAATCAATAAGAAAGCATTTCGCTTATAGTGAAGAAATTAAAGTATTAGCAACATTTAATAATGGCGAGGAAGCTTTACAGTATTTAATTAACCATCCTTGTGAAATTGACATAGCAGTATTAGAATTATTGCTACCTCGATTAGACGGCGTATCACTTCTTGATGAAATTAAAAATAGAAATTTAAAGATTAAATCTATAGTTACATCAAGTTATAAGGATAATCATGTAATAGCTAATAGTGAAAATTATAATCTATATTGTTACTTACTAAAACCATATAGTATGTTATCTCTAGAAAAAAGAATTAAAGATGCTATGGTAAGAAAATATGATAACCCATTTGGTGGAAATAATATAGATTTGGATATAAGCCGTTTGCTTCATAATTTAGGTATCCCATCACATTTAAAAGGATATAAATATATGTATAAATATGAGTAATTAGAATATGTATAAGATATAGTCTTTTACTAGAATATAATTAGTAGAAGGAATATGAGGAGGAAATAAGATGAGAGAAATTGCTATTTTGGCTGGAGGATGTTTCTGGTGTATGGTCAAACCATTTACAAGCTATGAGGGTGTTGAAAAAGTTGTAAGTGGCTATATAGGTGGTCATAAGGAAAATCCTACTTACAAGGAAGTTTGCAGTGGTGGAACAGGTCATTATGAGGCCGTTGAGATAACTTTTGATAATGAAAAAATTAAATTTAAAGAAATACTAGATATTTTCTGGAAGCAGATAGATCCCCAGGATGAGAATGGCCAGTTTGCTGACAGGGGCAGCCAGTACAAGACAGCAATCTTCTACACTAGTGATAAACAAAAAGAAGAAGCTCAAGTGTCAAAAAAGAGGATTGAAGACCTCTACTTTAATGGTAAGGAAATTGCCACTGGTATACTTGAGGCAAGCCACTTCTATCCTGCAGAAGACTACCATCAGAATTACTGTAAGACTAACTCAAAGCACTATAGCATCTACTATAAAAACTCTGGTAGGTACAACTTTGTCAAGGCCAAGTGGGATAGGAATAACTCGGACAGGAATAATTTAAGAAAAATTCTTAAGGATATAGAATTTGAGGTTACACAGAATGATATGACAGAGGTACCTTTTGAAAATGAGTACTTTGATAAATTTGACAAGGGTATTTACGTTGACCTTGTAGACGGAAGACCCCTATTCAGCTCAAGTGATAAGTTTGATTCGGGTTGCGGATGGCCAGCCTTCTCTAAACCGATTGAAGATACGGCCTTAATGGAAAGGGCTGACTATTCATTTGGCATGGAAAGGACAGAGGTTAGGTCTCTTGGGTCAAACTGCCACCTTGGTCATGTATTCAATGATAATCCGAATTCTGATAATGGCTTGAGGTATTGTATAAATTCTGCTGCCATAAAGTTCATACCTTATGATAAAATGGAAGAGTGTGGATACGGTGAATACAAGAAGTATGTAAAATAGGTTATCTTGCCGGATGCTTTAACTTGTCGATAGTAGGAGTAGTATGCCTGCAAGCATGACTTTTGGTATAGGCACCCTTGCACAAGGTATTTCAAGGAGGGTATTTTTGTTGAGGACAGAAGCTTTATATTATAGTGATAGGTATATGAAAGAATGTCAGGCTAGGTTACTATCGGTTGACATAGTAGGTGGAAAGATATATATGGTCTTTGATAGGACTCTTTTCTTTCCAGGAGGCGGTGGCCAGGCCCAAGATAGGGGATATGTCATTGATGACTCTGGAATAAAATTTGATATATGTGGAATCAATGAAAAAGAAGGTCTTATCTATCATGAGGTCAGGATGGCAAAGGATGGCCTTGAGTCCCTGATAACCAGTAGACAAGGTATACTTGATAGTATGGACCAGGCTGAAAAAGTGT
>OLPU01002872.1_pt1 | contig 10954 bp, 10 predicted proteins | sample 1673111 | NCBI WGS metagenome assembly OLPU01 (sample SAMEA3136755, study PRJEB25190) | human gut metagenome | reverse complement strand
CATTTAAAGGGAAAATGTCAGAATCAGTTTTATGGTTTGAATTGATGTGGGGAATGATAAAATATAAAATATCTTTACTTGATAAAGAAGGAAAATATAGTGATAGGTCTGATGATTTGTATTGGCTACCTGAAATAGACCATGCGACCTATGTCGGGCTAGATAACTATCTTTCTAAAGATATAATTGAATATTTAAAAGAGAAAAAGAACATTGCTACGACACATACAAGAATAATAAGAATGAATAGTGAAGAAATAATGGTTTCGAATGATTTCAATGGAGAGGCATGGCATATATTAGATCAGCTTTTGGCACATAAAAAAACGTTATATATGAACCCTGTTAATCAAACAGTAGATATTGATGAATGTAAGAAGTTTATTGAATTTGCAAAAATATTATGGTAGTCTAAAATTCAGTAGGTCCATATCTCAGAATAAAATTAGTTAATTTATATGTGGGCTATAAAGAAATAGAGTTGGCAGATTTGATAAAAAATCTTGAAAATATTATTCTGGCAATTTAGCTAAAGGAGCGGAATGAATTTGTTATTTAACTTGGCATATTGAATTATATGTCAGGTTAAAAGCCAAGTTAGATGTATAATTAGAATAATTCGACGCCTTTTTCAACGCATAAAAAGCGACGAAAAAAGCGATGAAGAGACTGTAATTAATTCTGTGTAAACTCTAAAAGAGCTATATATCCTCTTGGATTGATGTTAAAATAAATATCAATTCAGGAGGATTTTCTTATGGCACGAAGAAGAAAAATGGATCCGGAACGCAAAGCGTTCATCAGTAGCTTGTTGGAACACTATCAACCAAAGGATGCCCAGGATATCCAGGACATGCTGAAAGACCTGCTAGGCGAAACGCTGCAAGGTATGTTAGAAGCTGAAATGGATGATCACCTTGGATATTCCAAGTACGACTACAAGAACAAAGAAACAGACGATAGCCGTAATGGTTATAGTCCTAAAACAGTCACCTCTTCAATGGGCTCGATCGATCTCGATATACCACGAGATAGAAAAGGAGATTTTGAACCACAGATCGTGAAAAAAAATCAGACAGATATCTCAAATATTGAAGATCAGGTACTTTCTATGTACGCAAAAGGAATGACGACAAGAGATATTTCCGCTCATCTTAAAGATGTTTATGGTGTGGATGCTTCAGCAGAAATGATATCTCACATGACAGATCGAATCCTTCCTATCGCAAAAGAATGGCAAAACCGACCGCTAGAAAGAAAATATGCCATTGTTTTCATGGATGCGGTACATTTCCATGTTCGAGAAGATAATCGAACGGTAAAAAAAGCGGTTTATGTTGCCATAGGTGTTAAACTGAACGGAAAACGTGAGGTTCTCGGTATGTGGGTAGGTGGAAACGAAAGTGCAAAATACTGGTTGTCCGTCCTCAACGAGATAAAAAACAGAGGTGTAGAGGATATCATGATCGTATCTGTGGATGGATTGAGCGGATTCGGGGATGCGATTCATGCAGTATTCCCGCAGGCAGAGATCCAGAGGTGTATTGTGCATCAGATCCGTTATTCAACAAAGTTTATTTCATACAAAGATTTAAGACCGTTTATGGCAGATTTAAAACTGGTTTACAAAGCAGATACAGAGGATCTTGCACTCACAGCATTGGATGATCTGGAAGAAAAATGGGGAAAAAAATACCCTGCTTCTATCGGATCCTGGAGAAATAACTGGACTCAATTATCCACATATTTTAAATATCCATCTGAGATACGTAAATTAATATATACGACAAATTCCATTGAAAATTTTAACCGTCAGCTTCGCAAGGTTACAAAATCCAAAACCATTTTTCCGACCGATGATGCGCTTTTCAAGATGCTCTATCTGGCAATGATGGATGCCACAAAAAAATGGACCGGAAAGACTTGGGACTGGGGGCTGACACTGGATCAGTTATGCATCTATTTTGGAGATCGGATCCAGCCAGAGGATATTGACTAAGCATAGATTCAAATGCATATAAAGGGTAAATAAACGCCCGATTTTCTCGGGCGCCCTTGACATGCAATAGAATCCATGCTACTAAATAAACAACGGGCTGAACAGCAAGAAATGCCATTCAGCCCATCACATTATATTTTGTATTCTATAAACCTACGATTTTATCATCAATCTGAGAGGTTTACACAGAATAATTTACACTACCCTTCGGAATTTTGTACAATTCCCCCGGAAGCTGCCGCATTTTTTTCCTCTTCGAATAATTTTTCGAATTCTGTTCTTCCAATCTTCTCTTTTTCCAGAAGAAGCTGTGCACAATGTTCCAGAACATAACTGTGTGCCTGGATACTTGCTTTCGCTTTTACATAACACTCATCGATAATTTCTTTTACTTCCCGGTCAATCGCTGCCGCTGTCGTCTCGCTGAATCCACGGCTGTGCGCCAGATCTCTGCCGATAAAGACTTCGTCCTGCTCATCACCGTAGGTCACCATACCCATATTGGCAGACATACCATATTTTGTCACCATTGCTTTGGCGATGCCTGTGGCACGGCGGATATCTTCGGATGCACCGGTGGTGATATCGTCAAAGATCAGTTCCTCTGCGATTCTTCCACCAAGGCATACTTCAATATTTTCCAGCATCTTTCCTCTGGTATTAAACATCTCATCCCGGTTCGGAAGTGGCATCGTATAACCCGCTGCACCGGCTCCCGTCGGAATAATGGAGATTGTATACACCGGATCCATCTTTTCGAGCACATGGAACAGGATTGCGTGACCTGCTTCATGGTACGCTGTGATCTTTTTCTCTTTTTCCGAGATCACGCGGCTGTGTTTTTCCGTTCCGATACCGACTTTGATAAATGCTTTCTGGATATCTTTCTGGCAAAGGAACTGACGATCCTCTTTTGCTGCCAAGATGGCCGCTTCATTCAGCAGATTCTCCAGTTCCGCTCCTGTAAATCCTGCGGTGGTCTGTGCGATCTGTGGCAGATCCACATCATCTCCCAGGGGTTTGCCCTTTGCATGAACCTTCAGGATCTCCTCTCTTCCACGGACATCCGGTGCACCTACCGCAATGGTACGGTCAAATCGTCCCGGACGAAGAATGGCCGGATCCAGGATATCCACACGGTTGGTTGCTGCCATCACGATGATTCCCTCATTAACCCCGAAACCATCCATCTCTACCAGTAACTGGTTCAGCGTCTGTTCTCTTTCGTCATGACCGCCGCCCATGCCGGTTCCTCTTCGTCTTGCCACAGCATCGATCTCATCAATAAAGATAATACACGGGCTGTGACGTTTTCCTTCCTCAAAAAGATCACGGACACGGGAAGCACCAACACCGACAAACATTTCCACAAAATCAGATCCTGAGATAGAAAAGAACGGAACGCCCGCTTCCCCTGCAACTGCTTTTGCCATCAGTGTCTTACCAGTACCCGGAGGGCCTACCAGAAGTACACCTTTCGGGATTCTTGCACCTACTTTGTTATATTTATCCGGGCTTTTCAGGAAATCAACGATCTCTTTCAGATCTTCTTTTTCCTCCTGCAGACCGGCAACATCATGGAAAGTAAATCGTTTGCCGGATGGTTGTGTCAGCTGTGCACGGCTTTTGCCAAAATTCATCATTTTGCTTCCGCCGCCACCTTGTGCCAGGCGCAGTTCATCAGCGGATGGTGCGCCACGATCAGGTCGGCCCCTATCGCCACGGCTTCCGCCGCCACCGCTTCCGGCATTTCTTCCCATCAGCATAAACAGCAGGATCACCATCACACCAAGAGAGGCGATCGGAACACCCACGCTGAGCAGTTTACTTTCCTTCGGTACATCTGTCATCTGATAAGATACATTTGCATCTTCCAGCATCTGACGTACTTCTTTGACATCGTCAATATACATATCTTTACTTCTTCCGTTCATAAGAACCGCAATCAGCTGGCCGGTAGGCGTCTGCTGGTTCTGATGAATCACTGCCTCTGCCACCCGATGATTTTCCAGATCCTCTTCCAGTTCTTTATAGGAATAGTTATTCTGCGTCTGCAGCTTCTCGCCAAGATAGGACAATCCGGCAATCATCAGCACCAATACAATCAGCCAGACTCCTACCCCTTTCAGTTGTTTTGACACGTTGTTTCTCCTTTCGGGTCTGAGGTACGCAGGAAATCTCTACGAAATATTTTCCGGAAGATACCCTGCGTGCACTCTATATTTTTTTCAGTCTGTGACTGTTTTTATTCATTTTTTAAAACTCAGGTTATTATTCTTCTCCTGCACCCGGTTCTACCACGCCGATAAACGGCAGATTTCTGTAACGCTGTGCGTAATCCAGACCATAACCTACAACAAATTCATCCGGAATATTAAAACAGGTATAATCTACATGTACTTCTTTCACACGACGTTCCGGTTTGTCCAGCAGTGTACACAGTTTCAGGCTTGCCGGATTTCTCTTTTTCAGAATCTCGATCAGATAACTTAAAGTACGTCCGGAATCAATGATATCCTCCACGATCAGAACATCTCTTCCTTCCAGCGGCTGATCCAGATCTTTCACAATTTTTACAACACCGCTTGATTTCGTGTCATCTCCATAGCTGGATACGGACATAAAGTCAATGGTTACCGGTACACTGATTCTTTTTGCAAGTTCGCATGCAAAAAATACGCCACCTTTTAATACACAGATCAGATGCACGCATTTTCCTTCGTATTCTTTGCTGATTGCCGATCCTATCTCCTGAATCCTCTTTTCTACATCCTCTTCGCTGATCAATACACTGATTTTATCACTCATGAGTACTTCCTCCTTTAATCTCTGCCTGTAAGATTCGACTGCTTTGCTCCTTCACTTTATACGCTGCGCTGATTCTGTCTCCTATGATCCACAGGATCTCAGAACCGTCTGCCAGAAGCCACAGCTGATCCCGTTCTTCCACCGGGATCTTTCGGTCGATCAGGTAATCTTTCAGTTTCTTACTGCCTCCTCCGTCAAAAAGACAGATCCGATCTCCCGGTTGTCTGTGCCGGATCACCAGTTTCTGTTCTATTCTATCATAATCAAACCATTTCGTATACTTCTTTTCCTGTATTTTCCCAAAATCACGGGAAATCAGACTTACTGTAAGAATCAAATCTCCTGCCTGAAAAGATTCTGACTGTGAACTCTGTACCGTTACCGGAATTGCTTCATTTTTTCCGGTATTGCTGGTTTTTTCTTTTTTCTGTCCCAGCAGAATCCCATCATAGGTTCGCCTTGCCTGCATCTCATAAGGAAGATCTCTTCTTGCCCCTACCTTTTGTTTCCATAACTGCTGCACCGCTTCTATATGGATTCTGGTAAAATTCTTCTGTTTCCCTGAAATCTCTTTTAAAAGTGTGTGTATGATCTGCCGGCTGATCAGATCCGGTTCTTTTTTCAGTGCTTCTAAAAGTATAGCACCATCTGCATCTTCTTTTACATATCGTTTTCTCTCTTTCTCTGCCACCCGGTCAAGCACTTCTCTGGCTTCTTCCAGTTCTTCGCTCAGCTGTGCCATATGCCTCACTGCCTGTGGATTAACCTCTGTTTTCAGTTCTTCCAGCACATGATGCCGGATCCGGTTTCTGGTATAATCATCTTCCAGATTACTGCTGTCTGTTCTCCAGGACTGTCCTGCCTCTTCCAGATATGCCAGAATCTCCTCCTTTCCCAGACAGAGTAATGGCCGGATCCGATTGCCGGATACCGGTTTCAGGCTGCAAAGACCCGCTATGCCTGTTCCCCTCACCAGGTGATGAAGCATCGTTTCCGCAAGATCATCCTGATGATGGGCAAGGGCAATCTTTCCTCCGCCGACCTCTTCACAGACTTTTGTAAAACACCGATACCTTGCAAGCCTTCCCGCTTCCTCAAGACCTTTTTTCTCCCGGTTGGCAATTCCCTGTACATCCTCATGAAACACCTGGCAGACAATTCCTTCTCCTTCACAGAGTCGTCGGACAAAGGCCTCGTCATCATCTGCCTCCTTCCCCCGCAGCTGATGATGTACATGAACCGCCTTCAGCGAAATTCCCCATGATTCTTTCCACTTTGAAAGGAGCTTCAGCAGGCACACCGAATCCGCCCCACCGGAAATCCCCAGTACAATGGTGTCACCCGGTTCGATCATGTGGAATTTTTCCACATATGTTTTCACTTTCTGTTCTGTTTTCCACATCGTTTTATCAGTTTGTCCACTTCTGCCTTTTGTAGTCATTTATTTTCTCCATATTCCCGCAACTAGGACTGTCATGTCATCTTTTGCCCGGTAGTCTGCATACTGTAATGTTTTTTCCAACAGATACCTCCCCAGTTCTTTTGGCATCTGTTCCTGTGCCTGCAGAATCCACTCCTTTAAGATTTCTTCTCCGGGTTCTTCCCCAAAAGCATCCAGTACACCATCCGTGACCATTACCAGATAATCACCGTCATATAATTTTTTTGTTGTTTTTTCAAATTCCAGTTTCTGTACCAGTCCTGCTGCCATACTGGTAGAAGTGATTGTCTCCACCCAGTTACCTCTCCGTATAAACGTTGTAGCAGCCCCTGCCTTTAAAAATTCGCAGATGCCCGTATACAGATCCAGCGAACACACATCCAGGCTGGAAAACATCCCACCTTTTCGCTGTAAGATCAATGCCGAATTCACCATTCGTACCGCTGTCTCTCTGGAGAACCCGGAAGTTACGAACTGTTCCAGTAACTCTACCACCGTTTCACTTTCCTTACTCGCCTCCATACCGGACCCCATCCCATCCGAAAGACACATCGTAAACTGTTCATCTGTGGCTGCGCAGGCATAATTATCCCCGGAAATCGTCTCCCGTTCTTTCGTGACTCTGGCCACACCGTAAAGTACTTTGTAGTTCACATCCTCACAGAACAGTACCGTACGCCACTCGCTGTTCAGTACGGCCTTACTGTCCTGTGACGGAACCATCCGACAGCCACACACATGTGAAAGATGCTTCGCGACTTCTTTCATGGTCATACATTGTCCTCCCCGTGTGCGCATCGTGAGAGAAATCCGTTTCTTTTCGTCCTGTCGATCAAGAAACCAGATCTGTTTTACCAGGATTCTCTGTTTATGCATATATTTTCGCATTCGCTCTTCTTCCTCATCCGGCAGGATACACACCGCACTGACATCAGAAGAAATTTTCCGGATCGTCCGCGCCACCTCCTGTAGCTGTTCCGCCACAGCAATCCTGTTTTCAATCAGCCGATTGCGATACAACAATTCTTCTCTGGTTTCAAAAAAGATGCGCTGCAGCTCCTCTGTAAACCTGAAAGCCTGGTGGCACTGCCCAAGCCATTCACTCTGTGCATGTAAAAGGCGGTCGGGATTGCCCTCTTCTATGATCTGCAACAGTTCAAATACCTGCTGGCTGGTTCGCGGATCAAGATCTGACCAGCAGTTTTCTCTTCCGGAGCACTCCATGCACACCCGCTGTTGCACCTGCACAAACATATCCTGTACTTCTGCCTGACTCAACTGTTCCTGCCTGCCGGGCATCTCATAGAACGTATGAGCAAGTTTCTGTAAAGACCGTGCATACCGGTCAATCTTTTCTTTCTGTGGATAAACATCGTATACCGGACGACCCTTTTTTCTCCCCGTGAAAACAAGTTTTGCCATGTCCCGTAGTATCAGCACTGCACTGACTGCGAGCATGGCAACCATCCATATCTGCATGCATCCATAACCCCCTTACGGCATCTTACGCTGATAACTGCTTCCTCTTTTCACAGTTACTCCTGAAAACTTATTATAGATGACATGCTGCAAAAAACTTGTCAAACAGACAGGCTGTCCGGTCAGAAATTTTTGACACGAACAGCCATTTTTTGCTTATTTATTTTCTTTAAAGATAATCTCGTTGTCCTTTACCAGACCGATCTTCTCTTTTGCAATCTTTTCCGCATATTCGTCGCTCTGCATATATTCCTGCATATCTTCAATATCTTTGGTACGGGCCTCTTCTGTCGTTATCTCTTCTTCAAGCTGAGCCTTTCTGTTTTCATTCGTCTGATATTTCACCTGCAACGAATGCTCTTTGAAAGCAAGCAATACCACCAGCATACAGACTACCATACTGATAGAAATCATCGCGACTCTATTCTGAACCTTTATCCGTCGTGCTCCTGCGTTTTTTCCTCGCGCAGCACTTTTCCTTTTTTTCATTCCACGCTCCCTTACTTTTATCTATCCCCGGGCCTTTACGTATTTTTAAACAGAATTTACGCATTTTTACAAGTAAAAAAATTGTAACTCTTTGTAAACAAAAATGCAACCTTTTTGCCAAAATAAATGTAAATTCTCTATAAAAATGCCCGATTCCCCAATACCAGACACCTGCTCCCAGCAAAATTCCGCAAAGCAGATAACACCGCACGCTTCCCCCGTTCTCTCTCAGACACATAAAAAATAAAAAAAGCCCGGCTGCGCTCCAAAACAAAATATCCACCGCAGTATCCAGACTTTTCACCCGTTTTCCTATTATCCGAAAGATTCGGATCCCATCATAAACCAGAACAAGAAGAGCACCGCAGATCATACTTTGTACCAGCAGTTCCAGTTCTCTCCCCATATAGGTGCTCATCTACTGAAACAGCCTTTTTAACAGGCTTCCTTTCTTTTTTTCTTTTCTCCCCTGTGTATAGATCAGACTGTCTACTTTTCCCTCAATCTCTGCCTCTCCCCTCTCAAGCTCCAGACGGCATACATGGAGGCTGCTTCCCCTGATCGCCAGTGTACCCTGGCTCGTTTCCATAAAAATGTTTTCTTCATCAAATGATTTCATCTCAGTGACCCCGGTGATCAATCCATGCCCTCTCTGTTCCAGATGGAGGCTGTGCGTTACTTCTTTCTTTTCTTCCATATAAAAATCCCTCCATACAATGTACTGATACATTATATGAAGGGATCCTACTTCTCATGTTATTTCCTTCGCTGTTCCTCTGTGCCCTCTCAAAAGGCTTATGCCGGACTGACCTTTTTGCTCTACAAATAACGATACAGTTCCTGAGCCTCTTCTTTCTTCACAGTCTCCTGTACATTCAGCACTTCCACTCTGACAGCTTTGCTGCCGAACTGGATCTCCAGAACATCTCCTTCCTTCACCTGTGCAGACGCTTTCGCCGGGCGGTCATTGATCAGGACTCTTCCTGCATCACAGGCCTCATTTGCCACAGTTCTTCGTTTGATCAGGCGGGAAACTTTCAAATATTTATCTAATCTCATAAGTAAATTATTCGTTTACCAGATCTTTCAGAGCTTTTCCAGCTTTAAATTTTGGAGCTTTGGAAGCTTTGATCACCATGGATTCACCGGTAGCCGGGTTTCTTCCTTCTCTTGCTGCTCTTTCAGATACTTCGAAAGTACCGAAACCTACCAGCTGTACTTTTTCTCCTTTTTTCATTTCTTCAGATACTACATCAATAAACGCTTTTAAAGCAGCTTCTGCATCCTTTTTAGATAACTGTGTCTGTTCAGCCATAGCTGCAACTAATTCTGTTTTGTTCATGATATTCCTCCTGTTTCGTAAATTAGTAATTACATACCTTATAGCTTTTTCGTACCTTCCCAGGCTTTTCCTGCTGAATGGTTTACAACGCTACACCTATTTATATACTGCCTCTCTTGTTTTGTCAAGGTTTTTAGGTGTTTTCGCCCTTTTTCACAACTATTTTTCAGCAGAAACTCTGTAAAAAACGTTGCCATGGCTGCCAGAGTGCTGTTGCCTGTTCTATTTTTTCAATGTTTTTTCTGGATATCCATACCTTCTGACTGGATGCATAATAGTTTACCAGTTTCCAATACCTCCACGGATAAGAAAGGCACAGTTTCAGATGTTTCCACTCTTCCACAGACAGTGATCGCTTTCGATTATACTGTTCTGCCATTCTTCTTCCAAGCTCAGGATCCCAGTTATGTTTTTCCAGGATTTTTCTCATAAACAGACACAGATCTTCTGTCTGTGGTCCACAATGCCAGTAATCAAAATTCATAAAACCTATGCCTTCCCGCGTAAAAATAATGTTATGCTGGTTACAGTCCCCGTGACATACCTCCTGCCTGTGTTCTTTACAGAATCTTTCATAATCGGAGCCTTCCAGTTCTTTTACCATTCCCTCCCCTGCTTCCAGAAAAGCAGTGATGCTCTGCGCCAGCCGCTCTTCAAACGGGTTTTTCGCCTTCTTTTTCTGTACAAATTTTCTGGTTCTGCGAAGTTCCCGGTTGTGTCTGCGGCACTCTTCCAGAAGATCTGCCCCGGGCATATCTTCGTCCTGCTCTGCCTGCATTACCGTATGTAGTTTTGCCATCGCTTCCATACTGCTTAAAATGTCTTCCCCGGATCTGGTATTACATTCCGTTCCCTGAAACCATTCTTTCACTACATAGGGAATCCCATCTTCTCCCGTAGTGACCACCTGTCCTTCCAGATTTTCCTCCACCTGATCCACCAGTAAGAACCCGGTCTCCTTGCAGCGTTTCTGTATTTTTCTCTGCTGCTCCAGCCTCCCGGGGGAGCCCCAATATTCGCGGATACTTTTCCATCCTTTCTCCGTCTGACAGATCAGCGCTCCCCTGCCCCGCAATACCGTCTCCGCGGTCAGACCATACTGTTCCAACACCCCCAAACCACGATCGTACAATCCTGTTCCCCCTTTACTTCTCGCCGTTCTGTCTATTCTATGTAAAGGCGGAAGGGATTATGTCCATCTGTGCTTTTCCTTCTCTCCGGTTTTCCTGACGGATGTTTTCTGTTTTGTTTTTCTCTGTTTTGTTTCGTATCTTTACTCTCCCAGATGCAGATACTTCTCCCTGGTCGCCATTCCACCCCGAATATGACGCTCCTGTTTGTTGATGTCCAGCACATTCCGGACCGCCCGTGCCAGGGACGGGTTGATCTGCTGAAG
>OLPU01002866.1_pt1 | contig 10983 bp, 7 predicted proteins | sample 1673111 | NCBI WGS metagenome assembly OLPU01 (sample SAMEA3136755, study PRJEB25190) | human gut metagenome | reverse complement strand
CCCTGGCCTTCCGCTGGATTTCGGAATTGGAAAACGTGCGCAATCCCGCCTCTCTGCCGGACATGCCCTCCTTCTGCGGGGAAGGCTTTCTGCAATTGGAATCCGCTGTAGGCAGGCTGATACCGGCGCTGAACCGGCACGAGCCGAAAATTCCCTATCGGGTGTATGCCGACTGGCGTACTTTCCGGGCCAAGGCGCCCTACGCCTTCGCCAGTCTTGCCGTTTCTCCCCGCTATGCGCCTCAGGCGGCGGACGCGCTGATCTCCATCATCGGGGAATACGTGGACTTTTCCGCTACCACCACTTGATCTCTTCCGTCACCCGGTTGCGCAGGGCCACAAAATCCGCCGCCGCCACATCCCGGGGATGGGGCAAATTCACGGGGATTTCGTCCTTGATGGAGGTGGGCTTGTTGGTGAGGATCAGGATCCGCTGGGAAAGGTACACGGCTTCTTCGATATTATGCGTAATGAAGATCACCGTGGTGCCGGAGGCCTTCCACAGCCGAAGCAGTTCGTCCTCCAATTTAAAGCGCAGATCAATGTCCAGCTGTCCGTAGGGCTCGTCCATGAGCAGAAGCTCCGGCTCCACGGCAAAGGCCCGGGCGATGGACACCCGCTGCAGCATGCTGGCGGAAAGCTGGCGGGGATACATATCCGCAAAGGCCGTCAGTCCCACCTTTTCCATTACCTCTTCCACCTTTTCCCGCGCCTCCTTCCGGGGGCGTTTTTTGATGGTGAGGCCAAAGGCCACGTTCTGCCGCACGGTAAGCCAGGGCAGGGTGGAATATTCCTGCATGATGTAGGCAATGTTCCGCTTCTTCAGGTCCACTTTTTCCCCATCCAGCAGAATCGAACCGGAATCGACTCCATACGCGCCGGTAAGGCAGCTCAGAAAGGTGGTCTTGCCGCAGCCGGTCGGACCGACGATGGCAACCTTCTGACCCGGCTGCACATGCTCGGAGAAGTCGTGAATGATGATTTTATCCGGCGTGTAGCCGAAGCGGACGTGGTCGAACGCCACTTCGCCGCGGACGGTTTTCGTCTGTGCGGGCAGGTGGGATTCGTCGGGCATTTCCTTCGCTTCGAGGAACTCAAAGACGCGCTCTGCCGCCGCCGCTGCGGATTGCAGGTTCGTCACATTCCCGAATATGCCGACAACCCCGACGCGCAGCTCACCGCGTTTTATGATTTGAATGCGGCGCGCGCGCAGGAGCTGGCGGAGCGTTACGGCGGAAAGGCCTACGACAGTGTGGAAGCCCTGCTGGCCGACCCGAACGTGGACGCGGTGAGCGTCTGCTCGGCGAACGCCAGCCACGCGCAGATTGCGGTTGCGGCGCTGGAGGCGGGCAAGCATGTGCTGTGCGAAAAGCCGATGGCGACGACGCTGGCGGATTGCGAGCGCATGGTCGAGGCGGCGAAGAAGAGCGGCAAAAAGCTGATGATCGACCAGAATCAGCGCCTGGCCGGCGCGCACGTCAAGGCGCGCGAATTGATCGAGCAGGGCGAAATCGGCAGCGTCATCACGTTTGCGACGGCCTTCCGCCACGGCGGCCCCGAAACGTGGAGCATTGATCCGGGTCAGAGCACGTGGTTCTTTGACAAGAAGCGTGCCGCGATGGGCGCGATGGCGGATCTGGGCGTGCATAAAACGGATCTCATCCAGTATTTGATCGGGCAGACGGTTGAAGAGGTGGAAGCGCAGCTCTGCACGCTCGATAAGAAATTTTCCGACGGCAGCCCCATCACGGTGGACGACAACGCCTTCTGCATCTATCGCATGGACGGCGGCGCGGTCGGCACGATGACCGCTTCGTGGACGAATTACGGCCCGGAGGATAATTCCACGGTCATCAACGGCACGAAGGGCGTGCTGCGCATCTATGACGATCCGGCACACACGCTCATTTTGGAAAAGAAGGACGGCGCTCGCGTCTGCTACGATGTGGACGCCATCCAGACCAACGACAACCAGACCAAATCCGGCGTGATCGACCTGTTTGTGGAAAGCCTGAAGAATCCCGCCGTGCAGGGCATCGACGCGCAGAGCGTATTGACGGCGATGCGCGCGGTTTTCGCGGCGATTGAATCCTCCGAAACGGGGCGCAGGGTGAAAACGAGCGAAATTTGATCGAGGAGGGACGCGGCATGAAGCGCATCATCGCTGTGAATTCCAACTGCTACCATGGCTACACCATCGAGGAGGCGGTCGCGGGCATTCGCAAGGCGGGCTTCCGCTATATCGAGCTGACGGCGACGAAGGGCTGGACGGAGCATGTTTTTCCGGATATGCCCTTTGAACGGCTGCTCGCCATTCAGGATCTGCTTCGCCAAAACGAGTTGATTCCGTTCGCCATGAGCGGCCACTGCAATTTGATGGACCCGGAACGCATCCCCGATTTTGAGAAGAACATTCGGCTGGCGGCGTTTTTCGGGTGTCAGTATATCGTTTCCTCCGTCGGGGAGGCGCATCTGGCCAACAAGGCCGTGGCGGACGACGACGAGGTGGCTCGCCGCGTCGCGTCGCTGATTCCGATGCTGGAGGAAAACAACCTGATTCTCGTGCTGGAAACGCACGGCAAGGAACATGGCACGGGAGAAAAGCTGGCGCGCATTGTCCGCAAAATCGGAAGCGCCCGCGTGAAGCTGAACTACGATACGGCAAACGTGATTTTTTACGGCGGCGTGAACCCCGTGCAGGATTTGAAAACCTGCCTGGCGGAAACGGCGTATATCCACATCAAGGATAAGGGCGGCCGGGACGACGTGTGGGATTTCCCGGCGCTGGGCAAGGGGCATATTGATTTCCCGGCGATTTTTGAGGAATTGAAGGCGGCCGGAAACGACAGCCCGCTGAGCATCGAAATCGAGTTTACGCCGGAAGGCGCGGGCAGTCTGGCCGCGGTCGATCAGGCTGTGGCGGACAGCGCGGCATATTTGACGGCGAACGGATTTGAACTGTAAAGGAGATACAAGGTGAGAATTGCGTTGGTTGGCGCAGGCGGAATGGGAACGTGCCACTATATGAACTACCGGCACATCGAAGGGGCGCAGGTCGTCGCGCTTGTCGGCCGGGGCGAGAGAGACCGCGCGCACGCGGAGCAGTGGGGCTTGCCGCTGTATACATGCGTGGACGAGGCGAATCGCCGGGAACAGATCGATCTGTTTGACGTGTGCGTGCCGACCTACCTGCACAAGGCGATTGTGCTGGAGGCGCTGGCCTGCAAAAAGCCGGTGATCTGCGAAAAGCCGATTGCGCTGCACGTGAAGGATGCGCAGGAGATGTTTGACGCCGCGCAGGCGAACGGCGTGCAACTCTATGTGGCGCAGGTTTTGCAGTTTACGCGCGAGGTGGAGCAGCTCCACCGCATCGTGGACGAGCGGCTTTACGGACAGCCGCTGGACGCCTGCTTTGAGCGGCTGTCCCAGCGGCCGGCATGGAGCGAGGGAAATTGGCTGTTCGACCGGGACAAGAGCGGCCTTTTGCCGTTCGATCTGCACGTGCATGATCTGGATGTGATTGTCAGCGTATTCGGGAAACCGGACAGCGTGGATTACACGGCCTGCCGCCGAAAGGACAGCGAGATCTGCGATCAGTATCGGATGCGCTACGGGTATCAAAACGGCATGACGGTCAGCGCGGAGGCGGCGTGGTTCAACGCCTGCATACCGTTCACTGCCAGATGGCGCGTGTATTTTGAACGCGGCATGGTCGTCTGCGACGACAAGGGGCTGACCGGCTACGGCGCGGATGGGCAGGTGACCCGATTCGACGTGGAAGACGAGATCAAGGTGCCCTGCGGAATCAATCTGCCGCCGAGCGGATGGTTTTTGCGCGAGTTGACGCATTTCGTTCAATGCGCCGAGCGGAATGTGCCGAGCGAACGGGTGCGGCGCGAGCAGGTGCTCGACGTGTTGGGCGTGCTGGAAACGCTTTCGTTTTAACGCGGGGAAGCGAATGGTTTGCAAAGGGCTGCCGTAGAAGGCCATATCGGTCTTCATGTGGCAGCTCTTTATGATGATGCGCGTTTATCCGGCGAGTTGTTACGGCTCGATGATGTTAAAGGGGTTGGTTCCTGTAATCTGGAACTGGTTCATGTTCTCCATCATCCGCGTCAGCAGCTCGGCGCGTCCCTCGATTTGAACGGCCTTGGCGACGGTTTCCTGATTGTTGGTCAGAATCGCGAAGAGCGCGTTCTTCGGGGCAGGTGACGGATACATCCGCGCTGTCGGACAGCGTGTTCTTGTAGACCAGCAGCACGCCGTTCTTCACGCGGAGCATGTGCCGCTCGCCTACGTCGGGCAGCGTCACATTCACGGTGAAATCCTCGTCCGCCAGCGCCTGCTTATCCATGACGATGGCCATATAATCAAACAGCATCGGCGCGGACAGCGCTTTGACCATTTCGCCGGTGTTCTTCGCGGCGGCCGTGAGATTCGCGTTGCCATGGCGCAGCTCCTGCGCGGCGGTCAGGTATTCGTTGCGCCACGGGCCGGATTCCGCCTGATACCCAAGCTGCTCCATCGCGTCGGCGCACAGCAGGCGCGCGTCGATGTTCGTCGGGTCTGCGAACACGAGGGTATTTGTGACCTCGGCGACCCACTGATATTCGCCCTTGTCAAAGTCGGCCTTTGCCATTTGCAGCGCCCTGTCCACATCGCCCAGATACTCCACCCACTTCTTCGCGCTGTCGCTGGGCGCGAGGGGGTTCAGGTTGACAGGATTGCTGTCGTACCAGCCCATGAACTTCTGATAGACCGCCTTGGCGTTATGCGCCACAGTGCCGTAGTACTGGCGGGTATACCAGACCTTGTTGAGCGCGTCGGGCAGCTTTATCATGTTGGATATTTCGTCGGAGGTATAGCCCTGATTGATATAGGTGAGCACCTGGTCGTTTATGTACTTGTACACGGCCGCGGTGTTCAGCATATACTCGTTGACCACGTCGTTGCCCCAGTGCGGCCAGTTATGCGACTGGAACACCACGTCGGCCTCCTTGCCGTAGCGAGATATGGCCTCGACTATGTAATTGGCCCAGGCCGCGCCATCGCGCACCTCCGCGCCGCGCAGCGTGTACAGGTTGTGCAGCGTGCCGGTGCAGTTTTCGGCCATCCATAGCGCCTTGTACTTGGGTATCCAGGTATTCATCTCGGCGGGCGCTTCGCTGCCGGGCGTTATCTGGAACTCCAGTTCCACGCCGTCTATTGTCAGCGTCTCGCCGGTCTGGGTGACTTCATAGGTGGGAGTCATGAACGACACAGTGCCGGTGGACTGACCCATGCCTATGCCCTGCGCCAGCTTGCCTGTCGCGCCGGGGGTGAGCAGCACGCCGTACTGATAGTTGGCGCGGCGGCCCATGCCTTTGCCCGCGTACACGTTTTCCTGAATGGAGTTCTTGGTAAAGCCCTCGGGCACGATCACGGGCACCTTGCCGCTAGCGAGCTGTTCTTCGAGAGAAAGGCTTTCGTCGGCCTTGTCCTCGGCGGAAATAACACCCGCTATGCCGCCGAAGTGATCGGCGTGCGAGTGCGATATGATAATTGCCTTAACGGGATAACTGCCCAGATTCTTTTCGATAAGCTGCATCGCGGCCTGAGCGCACTCCACGCTCATGGTGGTGTCGAACACTATCCAGCCAGTGTCGCCCTTGACCACAGTCAGGTTAGCCATGTCGTAGCCGCGCACCTGATAAATGCCCTCACATACCTCGAACAGGCCGTACTGGTGGTTGTTCTTGGTATTTTCCCACAGGCTGGGGTTTACGCTGTCGGGCGCTTTTTCATAGTCGTGCAGGAATTCATATGCTGCCTGGCTCCATATCACCTGGCCATCCTCATTGAGGATTTCCAGATTTTCGGGCGCGTCTATCAGGCCGCGCTGGGCGAACTCAGCCTCCTGAGTATCGCTGAAATCCAGTTCGTCATACACCGCTGCGTTGATCTGCGCGGTGTACTCGGTCGCGGGCTTTACGTCTTTTGTAAGGCCCAGATCGCCCTCTGCAAGCGCGGGCGCGGTCATGCAGGACAGCATAAGCACCGCCGCCAGCATAGATGACAATGTGCGTTTCATTGTCGCTTCCCTCCTGTTTTAATATATGCTATTTTATTGAGCGCGTATAACGGGCGGCTGCCACGAATCCAGCGCGTCCATATCCGGCGTATATATGCGCATGAATATGTGGAATTCGCCGTCGGATACCGGCAGCCAGTTGGGGGTATCGGGCTGATCCTTGGATATAACTATGTCCAGCGAACCGTCCTCATTGTATATAATGTCCGAGCGGTCGTTTATGCAGTAGCGGTCTATGGGGTTGTCTATCAGGAAATCGTCGCTGCCATAGGCCGTGACCGACCAGAACCCGCCCTCAAGCGTGGGCGGCACGCTGTCAAAGTGCATAACGTAAGCGTTCGCGCCGGTCAGCTTTGCGCCGGTCTCGTCGGTATCGGTCTTGGGATAAATCGCGACTTCCACCGGATTTGCGCCCAGTCCGGCGAGCGCCACCATTGCGCGGTAGGTATATTCCGTGCCGAAATTTCCAATGGGCGCGCCAAAGTAAATCCACTGCCCCAGCTTTTTGGTGTAATTCGCGCTTTCAGCTACCAGCTGCGGACGCAGTCCGGAGAGCATGGTCTTCCAGCTTTCGGCGGCGCCTTCGCCCAGCACGGCGGCGTCAAACTTCATGCCCGGCCCCACGTTTATCTCCGCAAAGCGCTCAAGCACAGCGGCGTCGGCTTCGGCGGGCGGGTTGTCCAGCATAAGCTCGTTAGCCCTGTTGAAAAAATCCACGGGGCTCATGGAAAGCACCTTGTTCACGGGTACAAATTCGTTTTCCTGAGAATAGCTGCCCTCGGGCGCAGTATATTCGCCGCCCGATACGTATGCGCTCAGCGGCATAAGCTGCATTTCCTGCTGTATCGCGTACACGTTCGGCAGATCATCCTCGCCCGAGAGCACTATGCGCGCGATGGACCATGCAGTGGCCGTGGGTATATCCACGCGGGTCACGCCCTCAGGAAGCTCGCCCTGCCATGCAGGCAGAGTTATCGCATATGCGCCGGGCTGGTCGAGCACGGCCGGGGTATTCGTCCATGCGTCGAGCAGCTGCACCTTAAAAAAGCGGTCGGTCTCCGGCACTACGTATATCATGGGTTCTTCGCTCAGGTCGAGCCACGCCTGGGTATAGACCGTGTCCACATTGGGCGTAACCACGCCTTTAAACCCGGCTTTTACCAGATTCTTGGAATGGTTTAACTGATTGACGGGCGCGTGAGCGTTTTCCGCTTTTACGGTATTCGTAGCCACAATCTTGGTCGCGTCGGTCATAACCAGCGGGAATGCATAAATGTATGCGTCCTCGATAACGTCCCAAACGCCCTTAGCGTCGTTCTCGCCCTCGGCGCAGGCCGGCACTAAAGCCAGAACCATGCACAGCGACATAAGCAGCGCCAGCACTTTTTTCATGGATTTCCGTCCACCTTTCATGTTTTCGATAGCACGCGCACATGCTGTTACTATTTTATTATAAATGCGGTCGAAACGCCTGTCAATGTGCGCGGCATAAACTGACGCGCGCGCGGCATGAATTGATGGTTTTCAATGTATCGACTCGTCGTTTTTGTATGTCAGCGGCTATGCCTTTGAACATTGCTTCCTTTATATGCGCTGCTTATGGAGAATGATCTCATGCTGCCCGTGTGCAAAAAATCGGAGCAGCCTAACGACGGCCGCTCCAATTTTTGGGGTCAAGTTTCTTTTATTACGATAACGTTTGCGCTGCACGGCGCCAATTCGCATTTGAAAGCGCCTTCGAAACTATGCATACGCTCCTTAGGATGTACGTTTTGCGGCGCTTCAATCGTATTTTCGCACTGCGTGCCGCCGCTTAGTTCGATACAACGCGCCTCGCCGTACGAAACGGGCGTTGATATAGCCGCGCTTATGGCCGTTTCATACGGATTCACTGCCTTTAGTATTATTGCGCCGTCTGAAGCGCGGCGCGACGCGGTGACATACGCGCGCTTATCCGCTCCGTCTATTTTGCACTGCATAAGCGTATCGCCGCGATTGCAGGCAAACATCTGCTGCACATAATAGCTGGGCGTAAGTATCACGCTGTTTTGCGTGAACCATATCATATCCGGCTGCCACTGGTTTGCGCCGACGCGCGCAAGCAGCGGCGCATAGCACGACATCTGTACCGCCGGCGACGCGTTTTCAATGCCGGTCAGAAACGCCGCCTCAGCCACCGCCGCGCCCAAAGTATTGCGGCGCAGGCTCGTCTGATGATGCGAATGGGCCGCGTACTCGCCCGCAAATACGGCGGGCAGATTTGCGTCGTAATCGCTGTAGCGGTCGGCGTTTTCCAAGAACCATTCTATCGGCTTATAATAGTGCTCGTCCGAATAATCCGGCTTGTATTCCGTGCGCTTCATCCACGCGCGCGCCTTATCTATCTCCCAGCCGTCATCGCGCCAGCCAGCGCAGCCGACAAGTTCAATTTCCGGATGAGCTGCCTTGACCGCCTTGTGTATAAGCTCGTACCGCTCGAAATATACTTGATCCCACTGCTCGTTACCTACGCCTATTATCTTAAGGCCGAACGGCTTTTCATGTCCCATCGCAGCGCGCACGCCGCCCCAGCGCGTATCGGCGCCGCCGTTGCAGAATTCTATAAAATCCAAATAATCGGATATTATATCGTCCATATCGCTTAGCGGCACCGCCAGCGCTTCATGCCACTGACAGGTAAGTCCGCAATTGAGCACCGGCAGCGCCATGCAGCCAATGTCCTCGCAAAACTGCATGTATTCAAAGTACCCCATGCCATAGCTTTGATAGTAATCCGCGCTGCTGCGGCCCTCGATTTGGTATTCATCCAGTTGCCAGCGGTTCCAGTTGACGCGGCGTTCCTCCAGCGGGCCTATGCTGTCCTTCCACCGGTACATGTTTTTAAAGCTGCGCCCCTCCACTATGCAGCCACCCGGAAAGCGCATGAACGCAGGCTTCAGCTGTGCCAGCGCCGTAGCGATATCCGCGCGCGCGCCGTTTGCGCGTCCCATAAACGTATGCTTGGGGAACAGCGATACAAAGTCCAGCTCGGTTTCGCCCGATACGACGATATCCAGGTACGCGCGCTCACCCGCCGTTTGGGCATAAGCTCGACCTCATACTTGCGCCAGTTTGCTGCCAATTCGATTTTCTCATGCGCAAGCACGCGCCCGCTTTCCGCCGTTATGCGCGCGCATATTTCGCCGCTGCCGCTTGCCCTTCCGATAAGCGTGAGGCGATATGCCTCGTGCCTTTCCGCATAAAAGCCCTCGCCCAGATAGCCCTCGCTGCGCGCGCCGCATTCGCCCTGCGCCGGTATTATGCGCATATAATGCGGGTTCTTGTCGCCGCGCGGGTTCTCCGCCGCTATTGCAAGCTTTGCCCCGCCCAGCGCCTGCCAGCGCATCAGCCGATTGTCCTGGCCGTTCGGCCCTTCAAATTCAAACGCACGGTTGGGCACGAGCTCCGCATAAAGCCCGCCGTCGCCGCCATAATTTATGTCTTCCAGAAATATGCCGTAAAGCTTTTCGCTTATGTTCCTCGTCTGTGGAGCTGCGCTTACCGTAATATCCATATGCCACTCTCCTCGTCTATTCGTTTTCTGCAGCGCTATGTTCCTCGCGATACTGCGCGGGCGTTATGCCCTCGACGCGATGGAACATTCGTATGAAGCTTGAAGGATGCGTATATCCCAAGATTTCACCTATCCCGTTTATATCCATGTCGGTATTTGTAAGCAGGTCGCGCGCCACTCGCAGCTTATGTCCCGCTATATAATTTGACAGCGTCTCGCCAGTCGCGCGCTTGAACTGATGGCTGAGGTTCGATGGCGATACGCCAAAGTGCTCCGCCACTTCGCAGGCGTTGGGTATATTCTCGCGCTGCGCGTCTATATACGCCACTACATCCGTTATAGTATCGTCGTTAGACGGAGCCTTTTCGTCAAAAAACGCGGTCATCGCCTCGTCGTAGAGGCTTTGGATTATCTCCAGCAGCTTATCTATGTGCAGGCTTCCGCGATCATACTGCTTAAAAGGCTGGCCGTCCGTGCGGCCGCCTATTTCAAGCTTAGCCAGCGCAAGGTTGTACGTGCTTATTATATCGTAGCACAGCGCCTGCTGATATACAGGATGCTCGCTTAACGTGCGCAGGCTGAACATGAGCGTATCCTGTATAAACGAAAGCTTTTCCACGTCCTTTTGGCGCAGTATATTGTAAAGCGCGTCTATCTCCTGCTTAGGATAAACCATCTGCCCTTCGCGCACATGCGCGTTATCGCTCATTATCGGGGCGTTCAGCTTTTTCATCTGCGCCATACGGCGCGAAAACACCGCGTCCTGATACGAATCGCGCACATTGAGCAGATCGTCCGTCTGGCTGCCTATGGTAAGCATTATACCCGGATAGCGCCCCTTAAGCAGTTCAAACATCTGACTGCGCCAATCGTTTCTCCCTTCGCATTCCGCAAGCAAAAACACCTGGCACTGCTGCTCGCGAAAGCGGAACCCGTAAACGCGCATACCGCTGCCATACAGCCGCCCTATCTCGCGCTCGGTCTCGCTGGTGGGCATACGCAGTTCATCGATAAGCACCACGGCATACGTATACCCCTGCACGGGCACGTCCACGCCCGCGCAATCCTCCTCCATTTCCTCGCGCGATACGTACTGTCCGCTCATAAGGCGCATAAGCACGTTATGCCGCTCCAGCTCTATATACCGCGACTGCATCTGCTGGTGCTCGTTATGTACGGACTCTATCGCGCTCTTTACATCCGATATGCTGCTTGGCGCTTCATATCCTCTGCCGCCCACTATTCGGCGCACGGTATCCACAAGCGCGTCTATCGGGCGCGTGAGCATACGCGAAAACAGTATTGCAAGCGAACACCCTACGACAAGCGTAGCCATAAGCAGCAGCATAAAATGCCGAGCA
>OLPU01002855.1_pt1 | contig 11009 bp, 9 predicted proteins | sample 1673111 | NCBI WGS metagenome assembly OLPU01 (sample SAMEA3136755, study PRJEB25190) | human gut metagenome | reverse complement strand
TGGCCTCGGCCATCACGTCAACAGCCTGCTTGCCGCCGTCCGTATCCAGGTAGGAGCCGATCAGCGTCATGCTGTCTGTCAGATTGGTTTCCGGCTTCTGATTCGGTGCGACGGGTTTTGTGTAGTAGTAATAATCGCCATACTTAACCCAGTTCGCCCCCAGCGTAAATGCGGGGAGGGATGCGGTGCCGCCAATGTGCTGCCCATGGTCGTTTGTGCGGTAAGTCACCAGCTTGACGCGGATAAAAGCATCGATTGTGCCGGTATTCTTCACGTTGACATTGGATTTCACGCCTGTGCTGCCGTCAAACTTCTCCGTCACTTCGCAAGTCACCTTGGTGGGAAGGAATTTGTTCTGAATTGGCGCGTCTTTTGTGCTCAGCCATGCAAGCGTGCCGCCGATGGCCAGCGCAAGAAGGAGTACGGTCGCAATTACCATGGTCGTTAGGCGGCCAGTCCGGATCGCTTTTCCATGTACCGGAGCCGCTGCCTTGCGGTGCTTGCCTTCATATCTGCCTTTATACATCTTCATTCCCTCCTTCCTTAGTGACTCGTGCCGAAGATGTTCCGAACAACCTCACTAAAACCATTCAGCCACTGATTGTTGTTCTTCGTGTTGACGCAGGTAATGCTGCCGGTTGGATTCTGCGTTGTCAGCGCAGCGCTACCGCCGTTATTGGCAGAGTAGCGCCAGCTCCAGCCGGTGTTTTCGCTGATGGTGTAAGTACCGATGGGCAGCTCAACGAGGGTTTCGGTGCCGTTGCCCCAGACGGTCACTTCGGAATACTTCACGTCGTCCTTGAAAACATCGAACACATAGGACTCATCGTCTGCGCCGCCCTGCTTGGTAATGTTCAGCGTGCAGGTCTGGATGTGAATCCAGAAGTGATAGCCTTCCGGCAGTGCACAGGTCTTGCCGGTGCAATCCTGATGCACGAACGTGGTATGCTCATTCACATTTTCTGTGCCGATTTTGACCGTAGCCGCAACCGGAACATCCTGCTTGGTGTACTTGCCGCTTTCGAGCTTGCTTTCATCCGGCGTGTAGCTGATATCCAGCGTCGGCTTTGTGCCGAGCATAGTTACGTCCGTCGATACAGTATCACCGTGCTTCCACGTTTCCGAACCGACCTTGTTGCCGCTGTAATTGTTATTTGCTGGGACGCTCTCGCCGTAGTAAGCGGTGGAATCTTTGAACGTCAGCTCCGGTTTGAAGACGTAGATGTTAGCGGCAGGATCGTTGACGCCAGTCTTCGCAGTTGCTGCGTCACCCTTTGCGGGGGTAGAAGTACCCACGGTCTTGGGCGCTACGGTAACTTCGACGGTATAGGTCGTGTCGTCGGTCAGATTATCAAGCTTGTCGGAAATGACGTTGCCGTCCTTGTTCTTGACCGTAATGGTGATATCGACATACTCAGTCTGCCAGTATTCAAGGCCGTAGTTATCCTTGGTAAGATCAAGTTTTACGTCGCCAACGCTGATTTCAGCGCCGTCTTTGAGCTGTTCGGCGGTGACTTCGCCCTTGAGATAGACGTTCTTGTCAGTGGCCGTGACGGTCACATCCTGAATGGGAACATTGACTTTGGGCTGCTCGAAGGTCATAACAGGGGTCTGCGCGGAGCCGTTCTCGTAGATACCCGCGCTTGCATTGGTGATAACCTCGTTGCCGCCCAGGAAACCGCTCTTGGGTGATACCTCAAAAGAAATAACCAGTTTATTGCCGCGAACGGTGGAATTGCCCTGCGCATCCGTTTCGGTGCCGCACCAGTTTTCGGAGAAGTCAAAGCCGGTTACGCTGACCTGGTCGCCGTCGACCGTGGCAGTCGCGCCGCTGGGGCCGCCGCTGGTGCCGCTCCATGTGTAGGTATTTCCGTCCTTCCCGGTGCAGGCATAGGTGTCGATCCGAATGCCGCTTGCCGTCGTTCCGGCAGGCAGCGTGAAGTACGGAGAAATAATGTCCTTCACAACTGTCTCACTGCCCAGCGTGGTCTCAGCACCGCCCGTCTCGATCTGGTTGGAAATTTGCTGGAAGATGCTGTTCAGTGTTCCAGCATCCGCAGCGGAAAGATAATAACTGGGAGACTGCGGATACTGCGTGTTGGAAGACACACGTTGCATGAACCAGTTGGCCTTCTCTGTTTCGTTTCCGTTCTGATTGCCTGCGCTGGTCGCGTCCGCGCCGGGGAATATGCCAATGGTGTATACTGTTGCTCCATAGGTGTTTTTTGCAGTCCCAGCCTGAGCAATCGCACTATTCGCCGTATCGGAATCATAACCGCTCCAACCAGGAACACCATCTGAAAATACGATTACGACACGATTCCGTTTTTCTCCCTCCGCTATGGGGTTTGCACCGAAAATCCCGTTACCCATCTCCAGTCCAAGATTTGTAAGCGTTCCGCCATCCGCAGAAAGAGCTTCGATGGAAGCACTAACATTGCCAACTCCCGTGGAGGTGTTCATATTCTGAAAGGCGTTCCCATATTGCCCTTGTGCAGCAGTTCCGTATCTATATTGATTGCTACCTACAAAAACTTCTGTGTTGTTGTAATTATAATTGGTGCCGTTATAGCGTTGTCCACTCGCAAAGCCTACCACCGCAATGCGGTGATTGACATTATCGGCAGGGGCATTGATGTCGCCATCCTCACCTGCTGCCTTCGCAGCAACGGCATTGGCGAATGTAGTTGCTGCATTCTTTAGAGCATTCAGCCTCGTATCGCCAGCACTACTACTATAATCCCTGCGATAAAACTGCGTGTCAGGACTGCTCCCATCCCCAAACGACTCTTCTATAACCGTTGTGGCTCCATTCAGAGTATATGAATAGATGTACTTCTTTACGGACTGATAGAGAGGAGCATATTGCCCAAAGTTTGGAATGCTATCGTCTCCGGTCGTATAGAGGATTTGCTGACCATCCACCGTGTACCAGTATTCATCAGCGGAAAAAAGATGTCCTTCTCTCTTCACTGTGACGGACTTATACTCTCCTAAAACCAGATAGTACAGGCTGTTTTGATTATCATGGTATTTCCTGTTGCTCCAGCCGGAAATAGCGGTATATACCATCTTCTGTTCTACGGAAACGGCAATATACTCGTTATTATTCAGCTTGTGCCACAGGTTCTCGCTGCCGCCATTGTGCCTAAGCGGATAATACTCCTCATTATGATAGTTGCGACTGTTCCATCCACTACCTTTCCGGTATGCCGTATATGTATAGCCACCTATCGGGTCTTTCATCGAGCCGGACTGGTCGATAACAAGAACAATATCAGTGGGGATATCCGTTTTCTGCTCCGTAATGACCTTAGAGCCGGTGGCGAAGGCTTCCAGCGTGATGGTGTAGGAACCGTCATTGTTGGCAGTAGCCGTCTTGCTGATCTTCATGCCACTGTCGGGCTCATTGTCCGCATAGGCTCTCGTGCCGGGCACGATCAGCGCACAGAAAAGGGACAGGCACAAAAGCAGCGATAGAATCTTCGTCTTTTTCATTCTCTGCCTCCTTAATTGCCGCCGGTGACGGGTTCGCCAAAGGGCGCAACATTGGTATAGTTCACCGTAGGACGGTAAATCTCACTCTCCACGGGAGGTTCGGATTCTTCAATAATGATGGCGGGCAAGGGCGCGGGCATCAGCTTATCCATGTACGCCTCCACCTGTGCGACCTGCTCCTCCGACAAAGACCTCAGTACATCCTCCGGGGTTGCCTTGATAATAGCCTCGATCTCCTCCAGCGTTTGGCAGGCCATAAGCCGGTCAAACAGGTGGCAGGGACATTTGCAATCCTCGCCGGTGCAGCCCTCTGTGCAGGTATCGATATGCTTGGAAGCATCGGATACGGGCTTCACATACAGCGGGCAGCCCTCCTTATGCGCCTCGCCCTCGGCTGCGCCGCAGGTGCATTCCTTGGGAGCCTCAGTCTCGGCAGGCTTCTCCGTTTCCGCAGGCTTTTCCGTCTCGGAAGGCTTCTCGGTTTCGGAGGGCACGGGGCTCTCCGTCGGCTTGGGCTCCTCCGTGGGGGTTGGCGTTTCCGTTACCTCCGGCGTGGGAGTCGGGGTTTCTTCCGCGACCGTAAGCTCGCCGTTTGTAGCGGCCTGATCGGTAGAAAGCGCCAGCGTGCCGGGAAGCACGACAGCGATCACCAGCGCAAGGCTGATAATCAGTGCGAATCCTTTTTTGTTCTTCATAGCGCTGCCTCCTTACGAATTTGGCCAACCCTTGGCGTCCATAACGGTATCGCCGTTGTTGGCGGTCTGCACGGCCTGGGCGGAAACATCCACCGTTGCCGTGGCGTTCTGGTACTCGTTGCCCATTTCGGGCTTGAATGTTACAGCGGTGAAGATGGGCGCGGTGACTTCTCCGGGCTTTAAGGCTTCCTTATAGTAATAGTAGCCGTCTTTTTCCGTCCAGTCGGTGGTGTTGAGCGTCAGCTCCACCAGCCCGGTATCCGGCGTACCCTCGCCCTGAAGCTTGATGTTCTTCTCCACTTTTACCCGTACCCATGCGTCGGACGCTCCGGTGTTTTTCACCTCCGCGATCTTGGTGACGGTGGTGTTGGGCATCACTCCGCTCAGGTTTTCAAAGGGCTTGGTTTTTTCGTCATCCGCCCATTCCTGCACTGCGATCTCTACGCCGCCGGTGGTGATGACATTGTGCGCCTTACCTTCTGCGGTAAAGAACGCAATGGTTCCGGCGGCGAGCGTGGCAATGCAGATGGCCAGCACCGACAGAATCAAAATTTTTCGCTTCATAGTCCTTACTCCTCTCAAGCTGTATTTGCAAACCTCCGCTCCGGGATTTGATAACGAAGTTGCATGGTCTTGTCAGACCATATGAGAACATCCGGTCTTGCCGGGTGCTCTCATATGGCCTGTACCCCGAAGGGTACAGACCACATAGGTGGAGGGGAATAGCACAGCCAATTGCAAAGCTGTGCTAAATTAGATTACTGCCAGTTGGAAGCGGGAGTACCCCAGGGATTGTAGTTGGCACCGAAAGCGGCCTCCATAGCGGCGGCAGCACTGTCAAAGCCCTCGGCCTGGCAGGCAATGGCGAACACGGGGCAGGAAACGCTGTTCCAATCCCAACCATCGTCCAGAGTAACTTCCTTGCCAAAGGCGTAGCACTTGCCGTCCTTGATGTCGAAGGTCTTATCAAGGTAAACGCCCTGCACGAACTGCTCGGTAGTGGCATTGGCGTCAACAGGCTGATAGTAATCCGCGAAGTAGACATTGTACTTGATGTCGTCGATGGTAGTCTCGAAGTAATTCCACTTGTTACCATGCTTCCAGTTCCATTCAACGTCATAAGTAGAGATAACATTGCCGTCAACGACCTTGTTGCCAAAATTGAAGTGCAGAACGTTCATGCCGGCATTGAAGGTTTCATAGCCATCGTCAAGCGCGGAGGGGATGGCAAAGTAGGCACGGATATAAGCCTTCTCAGAACCGGTGTTCTTGATGGTGACCATCTTGTCCACATAGTTCTTGGCAATAGGCATACCATACTCGTCCTTATCGCCTTGGGCAGAGCCGACGATTGGGTACAGCTTCTTGTTCTGCTCAAAAGGCACAAGGCCGTTCTCGCCGCGCTGCTGCTCGATCAACTCGATTTTTACATTTCCGACTGCAAACGTGTTGGTGGCTTGATCGGTGTCGGTGAAGTAAGCCAGAGATGCGCCCACGATGGCAATCGCTACGAGAGCAACACACAGGAAGATGGCGGTAAGTTTCTTTTTCATGTACTTTTACTCCTTAGTAAGTATTTGGTATCGTTTCTGCGCCCATGCGCAGAGGGTTGCTTAGGGGTTGGTGGGGTTCACGTTTGCCCATGCTTCAGCAGCGGTAAATTCCGTTGTGGCGTTCTTGTGAAGCTGAGAAGCGTAAGCGGTAACGGTCAGCTTCGGCAGCGTTTCCGTTGTAAGGCCATCCATCATCGCCTTGGTGACTTCGCCCTTGACAGTGACCTGATCGCCCTTCAGTACGCTGTAGGCTGTGCCGATATCGGCGGTCTGAACCTTACGGTAGTAGACATTGGTTTCACCGGGAACCAACGTCCAGCCTTCAGCCATCTCATAAGTCAGGAAGGTATCGAAGTTCTGGGACTTCTCAAGCTTCACAAACAGGAAGCACTCTTCGGAGCCAGCCAGGACAGTCGCCTTGGGGTTCTTGCTGATGGTGTAGCCCGGAATCATTTTGTACTCCGTGCCGGTGGTCTCTTTCAGCTCGACCTTGATGTCGCTGGTGGTAAACGTATTCGTCACCGTGTCGGACTTCGCGGTCAGCCATGCCAACGTACCTGCTACAACGCCCACGACCAGCAGAGTCAGCGCCAGAACCAGTGCCAAACCTTTCTTCTTCATGTTGTTTTCCTCCTTTCTTCGGGTATTTGCGATTGGGTTTTTATTTCAACAGACAGCAGAATCCATACGCGCCCCCTCATCTGTTGGAATCGTGCGTGATGTTTTTAATCAAAGGCATCCCAAGCAGCTTCTGCGTTGGCAAAGCCGTCAGCCTGAATGGCGTAAGCATTGACGGTGATGGTCATGCCCTCGATGGTTGCAAGCTGCTCATTCGTGATAGTGCCGGGAACGGTGATGGAATCAAACAGAGCGTCCAGAGCGACATCAGCAGTGGGAGCACCAACAGTCTCTTTGTACCAGAACTCATAGGTACGGGTGTCTGCGGTCGCATCTTTGGTGTTGTCCTTGTAAATCCAGTTGGCAGAATCATAACCGTTGAAGATGCTGGTCAGATCTGCGCCGGTGGGAGCAAAGATAGCATCCAGAGCACTGGCCTTGGAGAAGGTGACAGTCATCTTGATGTAGCTGGCTTCACTGCCGTTCAGCACAGTGACCATGGGGTCTTTGTTGTAGGTGTGACCCGGCAGCAGCTTGTAGCTGTTGGCCTTGACACGCGCAGCGCCCTCAACCAGAGAGCCGTCAGTATTCGCCTTGGCTTCGTCCAGTTTGATTGCTACGGAGCCGACGCTGAATGTGTTGACGACTTCATCGCTGGAAGTCAGAAACGCCATGGTTCCCAGCACAGAGGCGGTAACAAGCAATACCGCACAGAGGGTCAGGAGCAGAGCCTTGCTTTTCGTTTTCATCACGAAAACCTCCTAAAAATTTGTTATATAGGGAGCCTTGCGGCATTGCCCTTGAATAAATGTGAAGCGCTTACTGCGCGTCCCGTTCTGCTTCCCGCTTTATCAGCTCCTGCCGGAGCGCATCGGCGGCAGCTTTGTCAAAGCGGCCTGCCTCGACGGTCTGACGAATGGCTTCCACCTCGTCGTCTGTGAGCAGATTGTCAGTTTTCCGGCGGATCTCGTCGGTCAGGCTTTCATCGGCGGGTTCTTCCGGGGTGACATCGACCGCAGCAGCTTTGTGTGCCGCAGCATGAGCGCCTTTTTTGCGCCGGGAAGACTTTTTCTTTTTGCTCTCGTCCTCGTCTTTGTCGTCCGTAAAAATGTCGGGGATGAACACAAGCAAAAGCAGGACAGCACCGGCAGAGATGGCAATGTACATTCCGGGCGGGTGCTGGATATAATCCGCAATATAGCCGAGATACGGGATGGAGAAGATCGGCGTGCCGATTACATTTTTATAATGTACGAGAGAACCATCCTCGGCTTCGTTGGCGTCGCCCTTGGTGCGGAAGCGGATCACGGTGGGGTCTTCCTCGTCCGGGACGATGCCCACGACGCGGTGCGTGGCCACCGTGTTCTCGTCCAGCATGAACGTGATGGGTTGTCCTTCTTTTATGGTGTAGGGGTCTACCTTCTTTACATAGATCAGCGAACCGGTGTGATAGGTCGGCTCCATAGAGCCGGACAGCACGGTGAATACCTGCAATCCAACGACTCTCGCGCCAACCAGCAGGAGCGCCAGAAGCACCACCAGCGCGACCAGGATGCTGCTGATCACATTCCAGATTTTCTTGAGCGAGTTATTCATAAAGCTTCTTTCTTATCCTCTTCTTCTAAAACTTCAGCTCTGACGTTCGGCACGACAAAGCTATAAATCTGTTCAAAAGCCCATGTGATCGTTTCCTCACTGTTTTCCATCTCGCCGTTCATAACTCTGGAGGCAAAGAACAGCATCGTGGAGAAGACCTGATGAATGAGCATGTCCATGTATGTGCCGGGCTTGAAGGACTTGCTCGCCTTCTCGATCAGCGGCTTAAAACATGCAAGATGCGTTTCGTATGCATGAGCACGGCAGCTTGCGGAATAATAGTACCGAATGTAGAAGATACAATCGGCTGGCTCATTCAGGATGAAGTCCCAGCTTCTCTTCCAGAGGATATAGGCCCGCTCTTTCCACGAGAGTCCCGGCATGTGCATAACAGGAAGCGTCTTTTGCAGAAGGTTGGCAAAGTTCACATCTTCCATGTGAAGTGCCGCACTGAGCAGGTCATCTTTGCCGGAGAAACACTTATAAATATATGCCTCGTTCAGCTTCGCTTCGGATGCAATGGCTTTGGTAGTGGTTTTCTCCATGCCATCCCGCGCTACGACGCGAACTGCGCTGTCTATGAAGACCTGCCGCATCTCTTGTACTTCCAACTGCACACCTCTTTCTGGAAAATAAGCGGGTACTTATCCTGTCCGGGAAAAGAAAGCAGAACATCAGCACGCGCCGATTGATCTGCTGGTTCTGGCGAAAAATCATCGTGGAGTTCATCACTCGACGGACAGACGGGAATTCAATCCACGATTAGAAACTTCACGTCAAACCTCCTTCATATCAAAAAAGCCTTGGGATTCGGTGCTTCGTGGAGTTCATCACTCCATCAAATCACTCCATTCAAGGCGGCAAAACGCTGGAATACCTGTGCTTTTTTCGTGCGCATGACACAAAAGCTTGACTGCGCATTTCAGAACCCTACAGCGTTCAGTTTTTTCATATTGTCCCGCTTCAAAATCAGCGAAGAGTGGACATACCGGTCGAGCGTGATGGTCGTGGTCGCGTGTCCCAGCACCTCCGAAAGCGACTTGATCTCAAACCCGACTTCGACAGCACGCGTCGCAAACGTGTGACGAAGCGTGTGAAAATGAACGCCCTCCAGACCACATTCGCGGGTATATTTCTCCATTCTGTATTGCAGTGCACGCGGCTCCATATAATTCTCTGTGCCGGTCAAAACGTAAGCGGCTGAACTGTGGGGATTCATCTTCCCGCAAAGCTCAGCCGTGTAGTCTGTTATGGGAATCGTCCTGATGGAAGTATCGCTTTTGGGTGTGCCGATCACGATTCTTGTCCGGGTGCTGCCGGCGGTGCTGGTATCGCGCAGCCGCTGTAGCGTGGCGTCGATGCGGATCGTCTGTTCTTTTAAGGATATATTGCTCCATTGCAGCGCACAAAGCTCTCCAATACGGACACCCGTGAACAGCGTCAGCAGCACGCCAAACTTGCAGGTATCCATATCATCCAGCAGGTAGGAAACAAAGCGCGTCTGCTCTTCGCGGGACAGCACCCGCATTTCCTTTTTCCCCGGCTTGGGGTAATTGATCTCGATAGCGGGAAATCCTCCAGTAAAAAATGTCGCTGTGTATTTCAGGATGCCGTGCAGAACGACAAGCACATCATGCACGGTCTTTGGAGCCAGCTCATCCTCGAAAAGCAGCTCCTCGGTGAAGTCGTCAATCAGGCCGGTCGTCATGCCCATGGGAAAGCAGCCGCCGAGCTTCGGCTTGATGTGCTTCCGCAAAGCGGTATCATATTTAATATAGGTAGACTCCTTCACTTTGGGCTTTCGCATACGCAGCCATTCGTCGCAGTAGAACGCAAAACGGTGCCGGGAGTTTGTGCTTGGAATCGGCTTCCCGTTGACCAGTGCCGCTTTGCACTTGGTCACTTTTTCCTTGGCCTCCCGATAAGTCTTGCCGTAGCAGAAGCCGTACTTGATTTTGCCGGAAAGCTCATAGCCTTTGATATAGCGTGCTTCCCATCTGCCGTCCTTGCGTTTGAAAATATTTTCGCCTTTTGCCATCTTGAGAACCTCCTAATTTTTTGAAAACGTTGTGGCAACTCACATTCTACCAACAGCACCAAGCTGTTCCAGACTGCGCATTTGACTGCGATAAACCGTCAGCCAAACGTGTCAGCAGCAGAAATCGGGCACATAATTTCAAGTTCACGCCTGCACCCTAATTTCTTTTTTCAAAAACTGCCGCAAATTCACCTCTTCCTATTGATTTTTACCGAGCTAAGTGCTATAATCTGTTATGAATATTATAGGGCGTAAGGGTCATGGAGTGATGAACTCCACGAAAGAAGAAGCCGCGTCTGAGACGTTACACTTGGCAAGCAATGCCTGCGTTTATACAAACTTGACGAACAGGGAGATTTCCGTCAGCGGAAATCTCCCTGTTGCTTGTTGGGGAAACTCTCCCCAACCCCCTGATTGATCGAACGGTTCCCGTTCGGCTGCGCCCTGCGTTGCAGTGCTATTTTTCCTGTTGATGCTCTCTTGTCTGCCGCTGGTCGTCGGCATCCGTGCGCAGGAGCATCTCGGCGTTGGCCTTATAAATCTGGAGCCGCTTCGCTTCGTCACGAGCCTTGGAAAGCTCTGCATAATCGAGCTTCTTCTGCACGAGCAGATCGGAATATTCCGCTTGCAGACTCTTGACGGTGGGCAGCTTTTTCAAGCCCTGTTCATCAAAGAACTGCTTTGCCGCCTTATGAAGTATGATCTCAGGCTCATGCTCCGCAAGGAACTTCTTGGAGTAGCCAGCCTTGCGGTAGGCAACATAGGTGTTGCGGGTCTTGGCGTAGTTGATGATGTGCTGCTGCAACACTTTGATTTCCGCCATGCGCTGCTCGGCGGTCTTCATCTTGGTGGATAGGGCGTGGTACTGCGCTGTGACGGCGGCAGTGCTTTCTTCCAGAGCGCTTCTGTCCAGCAGATTGTTTTTCTCCAGATAGATCAGCGTTTGGGAAAGCTGTTTCAGATTGAAGTTCTTTGCCCACCGTGCATAACCGGCACCCTTTCCTTCTTGCA
>OLPU01002853.1_pt1 | contig 11011 bp, 8 predicted proteins | sample 1673111 | NCBI WGS metagenome assembly OLPU01 (sample SAMEA3136755, study PRJEB25190) | human gut metagenome | reverse complement strand
ATCTAAGTCCAATTTTGCCGAGTTACTGTTACAGATCGAGACAAACCGCCGCAGATGCCCGCCCTTCAGCAAAAACCACCACAAAGGGGCCAGGCACTTTTGTGGTGGTTTAGATCGGACGTTACTTGTGGAAGGGATCGAGCGTCGCCTTTAGAGGGTCGAGTCGATACAGGCTCACAAAGCGCTCCTTGCGGGACGAAGACGTGTTGACCCAGCTGCCGTTGCAGACGTCGTACTTCGAATCCAGGCGAATCCACTCCTCCGGTTTATTCTTCTCGCTCTTATTACAGAAGTAACGCTGGTACTCGACCTCGTGCTCAAACTCAAACTCGTCGTCCGAATCACCATCGGCGTACTCGTCGACCGCCGTCAGATTGCCGTGCTCGTCGTAATAGAACTCCGCATACCCGTCGCGCGTGGAATCAATCCGGTCGAGCTTGCCGCCACTGTACGAGTAATTAACCGTGGAAAACGAACTCAGCGAACCGTAATCGTTACCGTGCGTGTCATAGGCCACGGGCGAGATGCGCGAAATGTTTCCGTCCTTGTCGTACTCGTAGTTGAGCGTGAGCGTCCACCTCGTACCCACGGTGTCGCCCTGACAGTCCGTCGTAAAGGACGTCACGCGGCCGTTGTCGTATCCGTACGAGTAGACAACCGTGCGAGGATTGCCCGGGCCGGTCTCGGCGTCGGACACCAGGTTACCGTCCTGGTAGACATACGTGCTCGCACTCTCGCCGTAGCCCGCGTGGGTCGTCTTGTTGACCAGGTTGCCGTCGGCATCGTAGGCGAACGTTGTGGAGGTCGATGCGTCACCAATGGCGGCATCGCAATCGATACGCGCCAGGTTTCCGTCGGCGTCGTACGTGAACATGTTTTCATCTTCGTAGTCACCCGAGCGAACTTCCGCTATTTCCGAAATGCGATGCGACTCGTCGTGCTCGACGTCGTAGCCCATGCCACCACCCTGTTTGAGGCTGCTCGTATACCCCGTAATGTAGCCGTCCTCGTCGCACTCAATCTCATATGTGCTGCCGTGCACGCCGTCCTCGTCGGTACCCTCGTAGTACACCGGTAGCCACAACTCCTCGAGCTGCGTGTCCTTAATGCCGCTAACCTTCGTATCCTGCGGCAGCGCCAACGTGGCGAGCTTCTTTTTGCCCGAAAGATCGACGCTTTTGAGCTCCCCAGCATTTGAAAGGTCGAGCTTCTCGATGTTGTCGCAACCGTCCAGGTTAACGACGGTGACATTGCTCGCCGAGTTAAGCTCGACGGTTTTAAGGTCTCCGCAGCCCGAGAGGTCCAGGTTGACGAGCTTGTCGTCGTTGGACTCCACTGTAACGATATTGGGGAATGTCTTGCCCAGGCCCTGCGTCGACGTAACGCCATCCAGCTCGACCGATGCAACCGCTTTGGCCTCGTCGTGCGAGATACGGCCGTCGCCATTGGTGTCGTATCGGGTCGAGACAAGCGTGCGCATGCCGCTATCCGGAAAGGTCTTCTCGTCGATAGGCGTGGTCGCGATCTGCGTAAAGTAGAACAACGCACCGCCGCCGACACCCGCCGCCACGGCAAGCACCGCGGCAAGGGCGATGAGGGGCTTCTTGGAACGCTTGCGCCGCGCGGGCTGCTGCACGGGCACGTATTGCTGAGGGGCGGGCGCGGCAGGCTGGGGTTGTTGCGTGGCCGCGACCTGGTCGGACGCCACGGGCGCGCCGCATACGGGGCAAAAGAGGGCGTCGTCGACAAGCGGCGTGCCACACGAGCGACAAAACATGGCGGGCTCCTTTCGGTTCATTCCTTCCACCATGAAGGTAAACCCAAAGCCGCAGCCCTTGTTGCGCAACATTCAGCCCAAACCACCACAAAGGGGACAGGCACCTTTGTGGTGGTTCGAACACTTGTTCTATACGTACACATGTTCTATAGTAGGGGTACTTGCATCGGACTTAAATTGCAACTAGAATATAGTTGCAGAATGTGAGGCGGGATGACTCGGACCGATAAACTCATCGCCCAACTGCTTAGCTGCCCTTCGACGTATCGGTATACCGATTTTTTAAAAGTCATGGCTTCATATGGCTTTGAAATGGACAACAAAGGCAAGACATCCGGATCGCGCGTTCGCTTCTACAGGCCATCAGATGGCAGGATGTTCGTAATGCACGCACCACATCCATCTGACGAATTGACAGCGGGGACCATTCGAAACATCGTTCGATTTCTGCAAGATGTCGGAGGTAGTCATGAGTAACGTTTTGGCATACAAGGGTTATTTCGCCCCAGTCGAGTTCGATGCCGAACAGCATGTGCTAACAGGTATGGTCGCCGGCATTAGGGACGCAATCGTATTTGAAGGCTCCACGGCTGAAGAAGTGGAGCAATGCTTCCACGATGCCGTCGACGATTACCTTGAGTTTTGCGCCGAGAAGGGCAAGGAACCCGAGCGGGCTTTTAAGGGCTCGTTCAACGTAAGAACGGGCTCTGAGCTCCACAAGCAAGCAGCGCTGGCAGCTGCAAAGAAGGGCGAGTCACTCAATAAGTTTGTGACTGAAGCAATCGCTGCGGCGTTATAGCATTAACGCATAGGCGCAAACAACCACAAAGGGCGCAGTTCGCAGGCTTATTTGCGGTGGCTTTACCGCCCATATCGCGTTTACCCAGATAAAACCTGCCAAAATAAACCTGTCCCTTTTTGACAGGTTTGCTAGAGGAGGTTGGGATGGATAAGGCCGAGTTGCGGCGGGCGGTGATTGCTCGGCGCGATGCTCTTGATTTGGATGTGCGGGCGGCAAAGTCCTCCGCTATCTGCGCGCGGCTCGTTGAACTGTTGGATCGCTTGGGCGCCGCGGCGCCGCACACCGTTGCCGTCTATGCCGCGATGGGTTCCGAAGTCGACCCTGCCGCGTTTACCGCTGCGGCCGCCGCGCGCGGCTGGCGCGTGGCCTATCCGTGCATACTCTCGGCAACAGACGCCATGGCTTGTGGCCAGCGCATGTGCATGCGGGCAGTCTCTGTCGGCGATGCGTCGTCGGCTCCGTTTATCGCCCACCCCACGCGGGCCTTCGCGGCCACGGCCATCGACAGCAGCCGTTTCCCTATCGTGCCTGCCGAAGAACTCGACATGGTCGTCGTGCCGCTTGTAGTCTTCGACCGCGCCGGCGCGCGCCTGGGCTACGGCGGCGGCTGCTATGACCGCTACTTGCCCATGCTCTCGCCCGCATGCCAAATCGTCGGCATCGCCTTTGACGTGCAACGCGTCGATCACGTTCCCACCGACGCCCACGACTTGCCGCTACCCCACATCATCAGCGCCTGATCGCCGCAGTATCGAACCCGCAAGATGAGCGTGGAAAATCTCCCATTTTGAGCCTAGTTTCAAGCCAAAAGTGGGGGATTATCCACGCTCGATTTGTAAACGTCCGAAAATCCACGCTCGTGCGTCCGAATATCCACGCTCAACCATTGCGCATCCAATTATCCACGTTCGTCCGTCCAGATTTCCACACTCGTGCAGCCCAACGCCCTGCAACTGTCTCAGCACGCACGCGGCACGCCGGCAACCTTGAGCTTACGATCGAGCTTTGTCGGATCCCTTAGATCATCCCAGCACAAGCGCACGATTTTGCAGTTATCAAGCAGCGATAGCCTCGACTCGCGCTGGCGCTCATCAAACTGTGCCTTCGCGAGCTTGCCCTCCTCCGCCGCCTTCTCGCTTTTAACGAATCCGTCGAACTCCCCGATAATCAGCCGGTCGCCCACGCGCCACAAGTAGTCAACGCGATACGGCCGCCCCGGCTCAACCGGGTCGAACAGCTCAACTTGCAGCTCCGGCTTCTGCCAGCCGCGCTCAATCATCAGAGCGCGCGCCTTGGACTCGCCACCGCTTTCCGACAAACCATCAGCGTACTGCGCAACACTGCGCGCCGTCACCACACCGCGGCGATTCATGCCGAGCTTGTCGATCGTCGCGATGAGATGCTGCTTAGACATAAGCTGCTCGTGGAGCACCGAGTCCGCAATAATCAGGCCTTCGACAAACGATGCGTCAACCAGGCAATCCGTTATCGTCTGGTCGATATCGGTCACGGCAATATCCATCTCGCTGGTCCGCGTACGTCGAATATAGCGATGTCGAACAATCTTAGAGCCCGACGTCGTCGACTGCGCCGGCGCCACGGCGATATGAACGCACGTTAAATTGGCATACGAAACCGAGAGGCCATAAATGACAGCAGCCGTGTAGGAGCAGAACGTCCAGTCGGGATGCTTTTGCGCGAGCGCCCGCACCCGATGCAGATAGCGCTGTCGAAATTTGAGCTCGGACCAATACTCCGGACGCGCATACAGCCCCGGCATGACCACTTCAAGACTCCCCGCCGCCACCCGTCGCTCAATCTGCTTTGCCTCCGCCGCCGTACGCGCGTACACGCAGCTCATCTGCTGCTCGCATGCTTTGATATGGCTCGCAAGCCTCTGATTCGCCGTCGCGTTTCCCATGTCGCCTCCCAGCTCTTGGAACGGCGCAAACATACCAGACGGTTTCATGCGGAGTCTGACCAAATACCGTCCAGGCGCTGACCAAATGCTTAACGGTTTTGGACGTTTTAGGCTGATGGCTTATATCTGCAGGTAGAAGCCTTGCCAAGAGGTCCCTGCCTCCACATTTTGAGGCCTTGGTCCATTGGGTTATCAGAAAGAAAAACCCGTCGAGATTCAAGACTACGACAAATGCGACTTTGCCTCTGCATGCACCGTCTCTTAGCCGAGCCATCGGCATCTACATGCCTAAAAAATGAGCGTGGATAATCTCCCGTTTTGAGCCTAGTTTTGAGCCAAAAGTGGGAGATTATCCACGCTCGATTTGTAAACGTCCGAAAATCCACGCTCGTGTGTCCGAAAATCCACGTTCGTCACGCCGCGAGCACAGCAACGGCCGCAGCAGCAACCACAGCTACAGCCGCAGCCTAGTGCTCCTCGCCGGCGCGGGCCAGGTCGTAGGGCGTGGTCTGGTAGACGTAGTAGTTGAGCCAGTTGGTGTAGAGCAACTGAGCCTGGCTGCGCCAGACGTTGCGCGGCTCGGCCGTGGGGTCGTCATTCGGGAAGTAATGCGCCGGAACCTGGGGGTTGAGTCCGCGCTTCACGTCGCGCTCGTACTCCAGGCGCAACGTGTCGGTATCGTACTCGGGATGGCCAAAGACAAAGAAGCGACGGCTGTCGGTCGACTTGACGATGTACAGGCCCACCTCGTCGGACACGGCCACGACCTCAAGCTGCGGCTCGGCCTCCACGTCCTCGCGGCGCACATCGGTGTTGCGCGAATGCACGGCATAGAAACGGTCGTCAAAGCCGCGGACCAGCGGGCTTTGCGGCTTCACCAGATAATGCTCGAACACACCGCTCGCCTTTGCCGGCAGGTCGTACTTCTGGATACCGTAATGATGGTACAGGCCGGCCTGTGCGCCCCAACAAATGTGCAGCGTAGAGTGCACGTGAGTGGTGGACCAATCCATGATCTGGCAGAGCTCGGGCCAGTAGTCGACCTCCTCGAACGGCATCTGCTCCACCGGCGCGCCCGTGATGATCAGGCCGTCGTAGTGGATGTCGCGGATGTCGTCGAACGTGCGATAGAACGTCTCCAGGTGGCCGGCGCTCACGTGCGTGGCCTCGTGCGTTTTCGTGCGCAGCAAGTCCACCTCCACCTGCAGCGGCGTGTTGGAGAGCTTGCGCATGATCTGCGTCTCGGTAGCGATCTTGGTGGGCATGAGGTTGAGGATGAGCACGCGCAGCGGACGGATGTCCTGGTGCAGCGCGCGGTACTCGGTCATGACAAAGATGTTCTCGCTCTCGAGCTGCGCGGCGGCAGGGAGGGCGTCGGGGATGCGAATGGGCATGGATGCTCCTTACGAGTCAGTTGCAACTATGGTACAACGACCGGCTCCATCCGCGCGAGCACATCGCCCAGCGATGCCGTCAGCAGCCCAAATCACTCCAAAAGTAGAGATTAAGGCATGTCCAAAAATCTACGGCGCTTTAGCCTAGCAAAGTGGCAGCAGGACGATACAATGGTTCGACGCGAAAAACTCGGCCGAAAGGATACGTATATGTACCAGACGCGTAAGATCGGTGTGGTCGGCCAGGGCCACGTAGGAGCACATGTCGCCAACAGCCTGCTCATGCAGGGCATTGCCGATGAGCTGTACCTGTGCGATATCAACGAGGCCAAGGTGACGTCCGAGGTCCAGGACCTGCGCGACTCCCTTTCGTTTGTCCCGCACAACACCAAGATCGTCAACTGCTATGACCACTACGAGGAGCTAGCCTGCTGCGACGTCATCGTCAACGCCGCCGGCAAGGTCGCGCTGGCCGCCGGCAACCGCGACGGCGAGCTGTTCTTTACCACCGACGCCGCCCGCACCTTTGCCAAGCGCATCGTCGACGCCGGCTTTGACGGCATCTTCGTGAGCATCTCCAACCCCTGCGACGTCGTGTGCACCGAGCTGTGGCATCTGACCGGCTACGATCCCAAGAAGATTATCGGCTCGGGCTGCGGCCTGGACTCTGCCCGCCTGCGTACCGAGATCTCCAAGAAGGTCGGCGTGAGCCCCAAGTCCATCGACGCCTACATGATCGGCGAGCATGGCTTTAGCCAGCTGGCAGCCTTTAAGGCCGCAACCATCGCCGGCAAGAGCCTTAACGAACTTCAGGCCGAGAACCCCGACAAGTATGCCTTCGACCACATGGAGGTCGAGGAGCTCGCACGCAAGGGCGGCTATGTGACCTACCAGGGCAAGCAGTGCACCGAGTACGCCGTCGCCAACTCCGCCGCGCGCGTCTGCGCCGCCGTGCTGCACAACGAGCACGCCGTACTTTCCGCATCCACCCTCATGTGCGGCCAGTATGGCGAAGAGGGCATCTTCACGTCGCTCCCCTGCGTGATTGGTGCAGAGGGCATCGAGCAGGTCTACACTCTCGACCTCTCCGATGCCGAGCTCGAAGGCTTCCATAAGAGCTGCCAGCATATCCGTGATAACATCGCCCAGCTTGCCTGGTGGTAAACAGGCGCCGACCCCTCGCAGCCGCCGTTCCGCCTCGTTGGCACTCCTCAAATCCTAAATGAAGCAAAAAATCCCATTTAGAAGCCGCAACAGCAGCTCTAAATGGGATTTTCTGCTTCATTTGGAAAGCAATCTAGATTCCGGGACGGCAGGCCGCCCTATCGCACTCCGGGGCCGATGCGAGGAATTCCAAAAGCCTCGAGCAAAGACTCCATATAGCCCGGCTCAAATATCTGGCGAACGAGAACGCGCATGACGGGCATGCCCAGAGCCGTAAGCCGAGATTCCCTTTGGCGCTCTTCAACAAGAACATCCTGAGTCGTTTTACCCTTCAAGCAATCGGCATCCTTGTACTTTCTCGCGCCATCGACCTCGCCGATTACGCATCTGCCGTCATCGAGCTCCCACAGCATGTCGACGCGATACACATGACCCTGGTTTAACGGATCGGGCAACTCGGCCTGAAGCATTGTCGGAGGCATAAATCCCAGCTCAATAATTATGCCGCGAACCATCGATTCGCCACCATTTTCAGATTCGCCATCAGCATGGGCAAAGGCTGCACGAGCACGCCCGATACCACGGCGTCGATATCCCTCGCGCTGCGCGTATTCAAGCAGGTCTTCTCGCGATATGAGCAGATATCTCAGCGCGCTGTCAATCGTAGGCAGCGCAAGGTGGACAGGGGCATCGAGAGCAGACTCCAGAAGCGTTTGGCAAAGCCCCGTAACGTTTGCCTCTCCTTCCAAATGGACATCAGTCGGTGCGAGACGCGATACCCAAAGATGCTTAGAGCGGCGTCGATACGGGGCATTGGGCGCGCATATTCGAATCGGATTGAGGCGGCTGTATGGAACCCATAGTCCATACATAAGTGCCGCGGAAAAAGACGTGAAGATCCATTCGGGATGCAGTTCCGCGAGCGTTTTGACGACACGAGTCGCAACCAAACGGCGATATTCCTGTGCCGACCAACAAGAACGTTCAAAAAGACCCGGATACGGGCTGTACACTTCTTTTGCCTCGACGCGACGCAAGAGAGCCTTTTCCACGCTGCGCGAATTCGGGTGCAGGCAGCGCCGCCTCTCCTCAGACTCCTTAAAGAGTCTTTCAAGCTCTTCGCCACATGCGGTGTGCTTCATATGGCCTCCCCCCATTGCAGCAAAGCTAACAAGAAGGGTGTCCTTTTGTTAGGCGTGTCAATCTCCTCCGCAATCTAACAGGGCAGGTCAGACGCAATATTTCCTTATGAAACGAAGAGAGAGATCAGCAAACGGTCAATTTGCGCCGCGAGTGGCATCTCCAACAAACCAAACTGCCCAGTTATCAACAAAAGCGTCGGGCAGCGATGGCAGGTTTTCAACAGTCGCACGCCAGCTCTGCACCGCCCCCGATGCCCTCAGGCAGCCAACTCCAAGCCTGTCCCCTACCCCGGCGACAATCTCAAATCCTAAATGAAGCAAAAAATCCCATTTAGAAGCGCGACAACGGTTCTAAATGGGATTTATTGCTTCATTTGGGAAAGGGGCTGGGTGCGAGAAGCGCCTGCGACTGGGCACGAGAAGCGCCTGCGGCCGCGCGCGGTCGCAGGCACGCCCAACATGCGAGACTTACTCTCCAGCCACACGACAACCGGCAGCAGCTGCCAGCTCGGCCTCCTCCGGGTAGTAGATGCGCCAGGTGCGACGCAGCTGCGTCATCAGATCCATGACGTCGGCTGCAAAGACAATCATCGCGTCTTCCACGCGGTCACCCGCCACGGCTTTCTCGAGGTCGGCCACCTCGTAGGCAAGAGCGTATGCCTCCTCACCCACATGAACCTCCTCGCGCTCGCCCGTCGCCGTCCATACGATAGTGGCACGGTCGGCACGCGGGTAGTCCATGACCTCGATGTAGCAATTCTCAAACGAAAGCACGGCGCGCTTGGGCTGCTTGGAATGGAGCGTAAGGGAGATCACGGCCATCTGCATATCGGGGTTGCGCATCACGATGCCGCTCGTCACGTCTACGCCGGTATTGCAGGCGTTGGCGATGGAGACGACATCCTCGGGCTGCGAAAGCATAAACATGCGCGCCATGGTAAGGGCGTACACGCCAATGTCGAGCATCGCGCCGCCAGCCAGGCGTGGATTGTAAAAACGATTCTCCGGATCAAAATCCTTATAGCTACCAAAGCTCACCTGAGCAATGCTCATGTTGCCGAACTCGTCCTTCTCGGCACGGCGGATAAGCTCACGGTAGAGCGGCATATGAAGGATGGTCGTGGCATCGATAAGCTGCACGCCGTGCTCGTCGGCAATCGTGCGCGCTTCGTTGAGCTCCTCCGAATTGAGGGTGATCGCTTTCTCGCACAGTACGTGCTTACCGGCAGAAAGTGCGGCGCGCAGGTACGTAATATGGGTATTGTGCGGCGTGGTGATATACACCGCGTCGATAGCGGGGTCGGCGCAAAGCTCATCGAGCGTATCGTACACGCGGGCCACATCGTACGTCTCGGCAAAAGCAACCGCCTTCTCGTGTGTGCGGTTGTAGATGCCGGCAAGCTTGCGGCCAGCGAGCTCGAGCGTGGAAGCCATCTGGTTGGCAATCACGCCGCAACCGATAACAGCCCACGTAAGCTGGGGAGCCGTGAAGATATCATCGGGAAACGGCTTGCCCTCAACCGAAGCGAAGGCGGCGCGGGCTGCCTCGGCGGCATCACGCGGTGCAGACTGTTGAGACATACAAGCTCCTCAATATGCTGGGGGATAGATTTATCCGTCATATTGTACGGGCATCGAAGTGGCAGTACAAACACTATTCGCGTGCGTGCAACTCTTCGAAAGCGGCGATTTCTGCCATGAAGCGCTCGCCAAAACTCTCAGCCTTTTTCTCGCCGATACCCGACACCTCGAGCAGCTCATCGAATGAATGGGGGCGTTGGCGACACAGGGCGCGCAGCGTTTTATCGGGAAACACCACATAGCTGGGAACCTGCATCTCCTGCGCCAGCTCCGTGCGAAGTGCCCTCAGGCGCTCGAAGAGCTCCACATCGTCGCCCACGCGCGGCACGCTCCTGGCGTCCGATTCCTCGCGCAGCAAATCGACCGCGCGACGCGCCCGCGAGCCGCGGCTCTTCTTTGCCGCTCTCTTTACGGTAAACGTAAACGCGCCGGTATCGGCAGCGAGACCTCCATCCGCATCCACAACCTCCACCGCACGGGACCCCAAAAGCAGCGTGGGATATTGCCCTTGCGAGCTTGCCAGATACCCGCGCCCGCACAGCTGGTCGATCAGATTGCGAATGCGTCCGGCCGACTCTGCCGTCAAGCTGCCATAGCCTGCAGCCTCGTCCAGATGCAGCTCAAAGATGCGCTGCGTCTTTCCACCATGCAGCACATCGGCCACAAGCGACTTCCCAAAGCGCCCGGGTCGTGCAGCGACAAACGCCATAACAGCGCGAGCAGCCTCGGTCATGTCCTCGACCTTTTCCACGTTGTAGTAGCCTAGGAAGCTGTCAATGTCCGATTCGGACTCTTCGAGCATCCGCTTAATCACTCTTGCCTCATGAGGCTTGATACGTTCGTTCGCAATGCTCGGTTCTTCCGGTTCGCTTTGTTCGATGGATGGATTACCCAATCGGTAACAGAACTCCTTTGTATTGGTGTTGTAGATTACCAGCTCCGTGATTCTGTCGCCGGTGTAACCAATGTTCCGGACCTCGAAGCGGTCGTTGCACTTGTCGTCTTTGATGTTGCAGTATTTAGCCTGAATCCAGATGAACGGCGCCGTGTACAGCTCCCGTCCAATCCCCCAGTTGAAGCAGGCACGCTTGAAGCTGTCGGATGCCAGCCCCTTCGCTTTTTCGGTTCGGCTTTCTGTTCCGGTATCTTCCTTCTCAACCCACTGGTTCTTTTCGCTGTCCCAGATGGACACGATGCAGTTGGCGTTGTCCCGGTTGTGGTGTCGCTGCC
>OLPU01002846.1_pt1 | contig 11018 bp, 8 predicted proteins | sample 1673111 | NCBI WGS metagenome assembly OLPU01 (sample SAMEA3136755, study PRJEB25190) | human gut metagenome | reverse complement strand
GAAGAGTAGGAGGAGAATATCATGAGAAAAAAAGTAAGCAGTATAGTTTTAAATGTATTCCTTCTATTATTGGGTATTGTTACAGTTTATCCGTTTATATGGATGCTATGCTCATCATTTAAGCAGAATAAGGAAATAATGGCGTTGCAGCAACATCTGCTTCCACAAGAGTTTACAATAGACAATTACATCAGCATGAATTCGCATTTCAATTTCATGAGGTTTTTTGGAAACAGTTTGTTTATCACGATTGTTGTAACCCTGCTTGTGGTATACACCAGTACAATCTGTGGTTTTGTATTAAGCAAATATAAGTTTAAGGGCAGAAATATCCTATTTGGCTTTGTATTGGCTACTATGATGATTCCATGGTGTGTAACAATTATTCCAAAATGCACTATGATTCAGAAATTCGGATGGATGGACAGCTATAAGGCACTTATTATTCCGGCTATGTTCAGCGGATTTGGAATATTTATGATGAAGCAGTTTTATTCAGCTGTTCCTAATGAATTATTAGAATCAGCAAGGGTTGATGGAGCTAGTCCAATTAGAGTTTTTTATAAGATTGCATCTCCAATGGTATCACCAGGAATTATGGTTCTTGGAGTTCAAACAGCTATTTCAGCATGGAATGATTTAATTTGGCCATTAATTGTTAATTCAGATATTAAAAAATTAACACTCCCAGTTTCAATGGCATTTATGGAAGGTCAACATAGCTCAGATATACCTACTATGATGGCTGCAGCAACTATGGTTGTATTACCAATGATTATAGTATATATTTTAGTGCAGAAAAAATTTCAAAATACAGGTATAGGAGTTGCAATTAAATAGATAGTAAATATTTGTTTTAGACTATAAATTAAGTTTTAGGTGCTGTCGCACTAAAATTTTATACACAATATATTAAATCAAGACAATATATTGTTGTTTTATTTTTAATGCGACAGAATCATAAAAAATATAATAAATAATTAAAAAGTAAAATTATTAATATGAAAAATAAAGGAGTGTTATTATGAGTTATATTAAGGTAGCAGTGATTGGAGCTGGTTCTAGAGGAAGACATGCTTATGGAAAGTATATATTAGATAATCAAGATAAAATAAGATATATTGCAGTTGTAGAACCAGATTATGATAAAAGAATCGCATTAGCAAAGGAACATAATATTCCAGAAGAAATGTGTTTTGAAAATGAAGATATATTTTATGCATTAGGAAAAGTGTGTGATGCTGTTATAGTTTCACATCAAGATAAACAACATTACAATACTACAATTAAAGCACTTAACTTAGGGTATGATGTATTACTTGAAAAACCTATGACACCAGATGCAAAAGAATGCATGGATTTAGAAGTCTGCGCTAAGAAAAATAAAGTTAATTTAATGGTTTGTCATGTTTTAAGATATACAAAATTCTTTGAAAAGATCAAGCAGTTAGTAGAAGAGAAGGTTATTGGTGATTTAGTAGGCTTTGATCATAGGGAGAATATTGGACATTATCATATGGCTCATAGCTTTGTAAGAGGTAATTGGAGAAATGCTAGTGAAACATCACCACTTATATTAGCAAAAACATGTCATGATATGGATATTATTACTTGGCTTGTAGATGATGAATGTACAGCAGTTTATTCAAGTGGTGATTTAAGTTATTTTAATAAGAATAATGCCCCAGAAGGAAGCTCAAAGAAATGTTTAGATTGTAAGTTTAAAGAGGAGTGTATATTTTCAGCAAAGAAGGTATACTTAGATAGATGTAATGATGTATGGCCAATCAATACGTTATGTGCAAATCCTACTTATGATAATGTAAAGGCGATTTTAGATACAACAAGTTATGGAACATGTGTATGGAAAGTAGATGACAATGATGTTTGTGACAATCAAGTTTCGGTATTAGAATTTAAAAATGGCGTTAGGGGAACTTTTACAGTAACAGCATTTACTAATAATCAATTTAGAGAAATAAGTCTTTTTGGAACAAAGGGTTCAATTTATGCAAGTGGATTAACAAATGAAATAATTATTAGAAGGCATATGATTGATGAAAATGCAGAAACATGTACTTATGTAATTAAACCAGAGAGAACTATTGGAGGTCATAATGGGGGTGATGTTGGACTTATGAATGATTTTGTTAGGTTAGTTAGTGGTAATACAAAGGAAGTAAGAACTTGTGTTGAACAGTCAATACAATCTCATATTATGTCTTATGCATGTGAAAAATCTAGAGTAGAGAAAAGAAGAATAGAAATAGAAAAATTTAAAAATGAAATTAGATTAAGGTAATGAAATACTTAGAGATTTGTACTACTAATATTAAAGAAATTAATAAGTTTAATTTAAAAATAACTGACTTTTAAGAAGGCAGTTATTTTTTTGCTTTAATATATTGTTTTTATTAATTTTTTATGATAATATTGTTCGTTGTTTAAAGTTAAATATTTAAAAAATAAAAGAAAGAGGGGTTTTATGAAAAAGAAGGTTATATCTAACACTATAATATTTTTAGTGATTTTATTGTTTGTTAAGGGGTTTGAAGTTATATTTGGATCAAATAATAGCTTAGTTGGAGTTACTATAATAATATCTATATTAGTATTAATGCAAGAGGATCTAACTAAAAACTTATCTAGTAATTTAAATAAGTTACTTTTTATGAATTTAATTTCTGGAGTTTTTTCTAATATAGCAACTAATAATATGTATTTAGGTTTAGTACTAAATTTTAGTATTCTATTGCTAATTGGATATTCTTTAACTTCTAAACTAAATAAAGTAATGGTTGTGCCTTTTGGTCTGCAATATTTATTTATGTTATATACACCTGTAGAAGGTAGTGATTTTATAAAAAGGTTAGTAGGTTTAGCAACTGGTGCTATTTTAATAATGCTAGTTCAACTTGTAATTTATAGAGGTAGTAAAAATAATAAGAAGGTTGAAGATAGTGAGGTTGAAAATACTATAAATAATGAAAATAAAGAGGAAAATGAATACGTAAGAGTATTTAACAAAGTTAATATTCATCATGTAAGAGGAGCTTATGCAATTAGGATAGCTTTACTTACTGCTATAGCAGTATTCATAGTAGATTTCTTTAATTTAGCTCAAGGTCGTTGGATAGTATATACGATATTTTCATTAACAGAATTATATTCAGAACATTGTAGAGTAAGATCAAAACAACGTTTACAGGGTACTGTTATAGGTATAATTATAATAATGTTATTATTTGTAGTTATTAAAGATAATACTATAAGAGGACTAATAGTATTGCTAGGTGGTTATTTAGATACATATACAACTAATTATAGAGATAAAATTATATGTGTAACTATGTCAGTAGTTGCTTCTGTTTCATTAACTAATGGAACTATTATAACAGCTATAGAAAGAGTAGGTTATATATGTATAGGAATTATATTAGCTCTTTTGGCTGATAAATTGGTATTTAATAAAAAATTAGAATGTGGAGACAAGCTTATATAAAAGTAGGAGCTTGTCTCTATTTTTTTATATTTAGTATAAAATAGTGAAAATAAAAAATTATTTTCACTATTTTTGTTGAAACGAAAAAAATTTTATGGTATATTGTAAACATATTCACGAAAAACTTTTTCATTTTTATTGCAATAACGAAAATAATTTTATAAAATAAGGGAGGATATTATGTTTAAACAGCTTCAAAAAATCGGAAAATCATTTATGTTACCAATTGCAATATTGCCTGCAGCTGGTTTATTATTAGGAATTGGTGGTGCACTATCAAACCCTAACACTATACAAGCTTATCCATTCTTGGATATTTCATGGTTACAAGGTATATTTAAAATAATGTCATCTGCTGGAGACGTAGTATTTGGTAATTTAGCACTTATCATGTGTATAGGTCTTTCAGTTGGTCTTGCAAAAAAAGATAAAGGTACTGCCGCACTAGCTGGTGCTGTTGCATTCCTTGTAATGAACGCATCCATTAAAGGGATGATTAGTGCTTTCAATCCTGCTGTTGAATCAATCGATACAGGTGTTGTTGGTTCTATAGTTATAGGTTCATTAGTTGCATACTTACATAATAAATATCACAACATTCAATTGCCTGCAGTACTAGGATTCTTTGGTGGATCAAGATTTGTCCCAATAGTTTCTTCATTCTCAGCTATTGGTGTTGCTGCAATCTTTTTCTTAATCTGGCCTACATTCCAAGGTTGGTTGGTTAATGCTGGAAATGCTATTGCTAACTTAGGTCCTATAGGAACTTTCCTTTACGGATTCTTATTAAGATTAACTGGTGCCGTTGGGTTGCATCACATGATTTACCCATTATTCTGGTATACAGAACTAGGTGGAGTTGCTCAAGTTGCTGGTCAAACTGTAATTGGTGCACAAAATATATTCTTTGCTGAATTAGCTGACCCAAATCACGTAGGTTTATTTACAGAAGGTACTAGATTTTTTGCTGGACGTTTTGTAACAATGATGTTTGGTCTACCTGCCGCTTGCTTAGCAATGTATCACTGTGTTCCAAAAAATAAGAAAAAAACTGTTGCTGGTTTATTCTTAGGTGCTGCAATTACATCATTTATAACTGGTATTACAGAACCAATTGAATTCATGTTCTTATTCGTAGCTCCTTGGCTATATGTAGTGCATGCTTTCTTTGATGGATTAGCCTTCTTCTTAACAGATATATTAAATGTATCAATTGGAAATACATTCTCTGGTGGGTTAATTGATTTCTCACTATTCGGTATATTACAAGGTAACGAAAAAACAAACTGGATTTATGTAATATTAATAGGTATTGTATGGGCTATATTATACTATGTAACATTTAGAGTCTTAATCACTAAATTCAATGTTCCTACTCCAGGTAGAGAAGATAACAATGAAGAAGTTAAAGTTATTACTAAAGATTCTATGAGTGAAATTGCTGCTGAAATCTTAGCTGCACTTGGCGGAAAAGAAAACTTAGATGATGTTGATGCTTGTATTACAAGATTAAGAGTCGCTGTTAAAGATGTAAGCAAAGTAGATAAAGATAAGATAAAAGCTCTAGGGGCTACTGCTGTCCTTGAAGTTAAAGGTGGAATTCAAGCTATATTTGGAGCAAAAGCAGATCCTCTAAAACAAAAAATTAATGAAATAATCGATAAAGAATAATTTATAAGGAGTGAAAGTAATGAATAAAGGATTAATTGTATCATGTCAAGCACTACCAAACGAACCACTACATAGCTCCTTCATAATGGGTAAAATGGCTTTAGCTGCTAAGGAAGGTGGCGCAATTGGTATACGTGCTAATACTGTAGCTGATATTAAAGAAATAAAAGCAGAGGTTGATTTACCTATAATTGGAATAATAAAACAGGATTATGATAATATGATTCCATATATTACTCCTACAATGAAGGAAGTTGATGCATTAGTTGAAGAAGGTATAGATGTAGTAGCTTTAGATGCAACTATAAATCAAGATGAAACCTTCCTTAAAGAGGTTATCTCTAAGTATCCTAATCAAAAGTTTATGGCTGATATTTCAACAGTTGAAGAAGGTTTAAGAGCTGAAAAATTGGGATTCCACTTTGTAGGAACAACATTAATTGGCTATACTAAACAATCTAAGGGTATGAATAACTTCCAAGTTCTTTCTACACTAATTGAAAAGTGTAAAGTTCCAGTTATAGCAGAAGGTAATTTTGATACTCCTGAAAAAGCTAGAAAAGCTTTAGAAATGGGAGCTTATTCAGTTGTAGTTGGTAGCGCTATTACTAGACCCCAACTTATAACAAAAAAATTCAGCGAAGAAGTTCAAAAGGCATTATAAGATACTTATATATAAGAGATGGAGACTATTATGACTCTATCTCTTATTTTATAAAAAAAAGATTTATGGTATTATTAAATATATCACTTTACTATGGAGGGCTTTAATTGAATATTATATGCGAGATACAACAAAAATATAATAACTTTTCGGATAAAGAAAAATCTATTGCTAATTATATCTTACATCAACCTGATATGATTAAAAATATAAACATAATAGAATTAGCTAAAATAACAGGAACTTCTAGTTCTACTATTACAAGATTCTCAAAAAAAATTGGCTGCGATAGCTTTGTTGAAATGAAAATGCAAATTAATTCAATCACTAATGATAACAAATCTATCGATAGCGCTAGTATTTTTTCAAGCGTCTATAACCATTACAATGAAGTAATCGAAAGAACCAATTCACTTATAGATAAATCTGCTATACTTAATATCGTTGAAGAAATTAAAAAAGCCAATAAAATCTACCTATATGGAGTTGGTAGTTCTGGTTTAACAGCTAATGAAATGATGCAAAGATTAATAAGAATGGGGTTTAACGTACATTGTATTTCAGATTCTCATATGATGATTATTAATAGTTCAATAACATCTCCTGAAGATCTTGTTATAGGATTTTCTATATCAGGTGAAACAAAAGAACTTGTAAATGCCTTAAAGGTTTCTAAAAAAAATGGCTCTAAAATTGCTTGTATAACAAGCTTTGATGAAAGTTTAATAACAACTTATTCAGATATAATACTAAAAGTTTATAACACTCGCTTTATAGGTAGACATAAATTTATAAACTCTCAGTTCTCAACTATGTATCTTGTCGATTTAATATCTACTGTATTATTAGAAGATAAAAACTTAGAAGAAAAAATGCAAATAACTATAGATGCCATAATAAATTCATAAAAGGGATGATGTAAAACTCATCCCTTTTACTAATATTATATTCCTAAAAGTAATTTTGCAAAACCAAAATAAACTACTAATGCAAAAGCATCTACTATTGTTGTAATAAGTGGACTTGCCATTATTGCAGGATCTAACTTTAATTTCTTTGATACTATAGGTAAAACTCCTCCTACAACTTTTGCTAATACTACAGTAAAGAACAAGCTTGCACATACTGTAAGTGAAATCATAAAATCTGCGCTAGTAAAGAAGTATAATCTTAAAAAGTTTACTACAGATAAAATAGTTGCAACTACAATACTTACTCTAAATTCTTTAAATATTACTTTAAAAAAATCTTTTGTAGTAATTTCTCCAAGTGCCAATCCTCTTATAACCAATGTAGATGATTGTGATCCTGAGTTACCACCAGTATCCATTAACATTGGAATAAATGATGCTAATATTACTACAGATTGAAGAACATCTTCAAATCCCTGTATTATTGATCCCGTAACTGTGGCGGATATCATTAATACTAAAAGCCATACTATTCTATTTTTTGCTAATGTTAAAACTGGAGTTTTTAAATATGGCTGTTCACTCGGCTCCATTGCAGCCATTTTTTGAAAATCTTCTGTATTTTCTTGTTCAATAATATCTACAATATCATCTACTGTTATAATTCCAACCAACCTATTTTCAACATCTACCACTGGCATAGAAATCAAATCATAAGTTTTAAATAAATCAGCTACTTTTTCTTGATCTTCAAAAGTTTTAACAAAAACTATATTAGTTTCCATAACATCTGAAACCAACATATTTTCATCACTTAAAATTAAATCTTTTAATGATATAATTCCTTTTAATTTCCTTTCCCTATCAATTATAAAACAATTATCTAATGATTCTTTATTTACACCAATTCTTCTTGTATAATCTATAGCTTCCTTTATAGTCATACCTTCTTTAAAATCTATGAATTCTATGGTCATAATAGCACCAGCAGAATCCTCTTCGTATTTTAAGAATTGATTTATTAGCTGCCTCTTTTCTAATGAAGTATTTGAAATAATTTTTCCAACTATATTAGCAGGTAACTCCTCTATTATATCTACTGTATCATCTAGAAATAAATTTTCAATTATTTCTTTTATTTCATCATCTGTGATTAATTCAATTATCTTTTGTTGAGACTCTTTATCTAAATATGAAAAAACTTCTGCTGATGTATCTTTAGTTAATAATCTAAATACTACTACTAAAGATTTATCATCTAACTCTTCCATGCTCTTTGCAATATTAACGCTATTCATTCTTTGTAATACTTGACTTAATTCACTAATAGTATTATGTCTAATTACTCTTAATAATTCTTGTGCCATAATTTCCTCCTTTAGAGTTCATATACACACAAATTAATCTATAAGAATTATTGAGAGTAAAATTATTTGTTATATATATGAACTACTTATCCTATTAAATATCTTTATTTCATTATTTTCTAGGGGTATATCATCCATATAAATCACGCTCCTCATTTAATCTACATTTTCATTATATAAAATAATTGTGGAGAAATTATGAGTTTGTTTATTTCCTATATTTAAGAATAAAAAAAATGATAAGACCTATGCTTTCATAAGCCTTACCATCTTTAAATATATACATTATTAATTATTGTTAAAAACTTTTATAATAATCAGTAAATATAAAATCTACTTTTCATAAAACTATTTTTTATTTTTCTTTTTTTTACCTACCAATAACATACCAGCAGCTGTAGTAACTACACCAACTAAACCTATTATACTTTCTTTTCCTGTTATAGGTAACTTATTGTTTGAATTTCCAGAAGTGTTTTTATCTTGTGATATATTTTCATTATCTGAAGTATTTACATCTACTGATGTATTTCCATTTCCAGAAGTATCCCCATTATCTGAGTTACCTCCATTATCTGGTTTAATTTCATCATCTGATGTATCTCCATCCTCTGGTTTGTTTTCACCTTTAGATATAATTTCTTCTAACTTAGTTTCAAATAAACTTGCATTTTCTAAATCATTTGGTATCTTTATTTCTATATAAGCTTCATCAACTACTTCATTATTAATAGCTTTTATAAATTTAGATATAAACGATGTGTTTTTAACTTTTATTTTATAAACTGTAAAGTTTCCATCTATATATTTTTCTTCTAATACTCCATCTAGCTTCTTAATATCTTTTAAGAATTCACTAAATTCCTCTACAGTTACATCTTGTACTTCCACTTCTAATGGAGAATCAACCTCACCTGAACCTGTTATAGGTGTAACAACATTAGTATCTATAACATTACCTATAAAATCTACTACATTTTCCTTGTATTCTTCTATATTTATCGTAATACTATCAGATTTATTGCTTCCATCTTTAGTTGTTGCTGTTATAGTTACTTTTCCTTTTGCTTTCGCTATTACTTTAACATCATTTCCTATAACTTCTATTGATGCTATATTTTCATCACTTGTTGTCCATTCTATATCTTTTATTTCTGCTTCTTCATTTATAGTTGCAGTTAAGATTTTATTACTTCCTACATATAAGCTATTAATTTTATTATTTATAGTTATATTTTCTGCTAATACAACATCTTTTTTTACAGTTACTTTTATTGTTTTTGTAGTTTCTCCACCATTATTATCTTCTACTTTGTATGTAACTTCATACTCTCCTGGAGTTTTTATATCAACAGTATTTTTTACAACTTCTATTTTAGTTATTTTTCCATCTTCTTTATCACTTGCTGTTACTCCAGTTAATGGATCAAATCTTTCTCCAACCTTTATAACTTTATCTGTAGCATTTATTACTGGAGGCTCATTTACTGTTATTACTATTGTCTTTATAGAGCTTGCTCCATTACTATCTGTTACACTATATGTAACTTCATATTTTCCTGATACATTTATGTTAACTTCATTTTTTATAACTTGTATCTTTTCAGTTATATTTTCATCTTCCTTATCACTTGCTGTTACTCCATCAAGTTCTTTGAATTCTTCTCCTAATTGTATAACTTTATCTTCAGCATTTATTACTGGAATACTATTTATTAAAGATGCTTTAGGGTTTACAACAACTACACTTTGAACTCTAGTTGTTTTATTTCCACTATCTGTAGCACTATATATAACTTTATAAACACCTGCTATCTTTGTATTTACATTGCTCTCAACAACTAATTCTATATCTTCATCTTCATCTTCTACAGTAACATTTTTCTTTGGATCAAAACTATCTCCTACTGTTAAAGTATGATCTGTAACACCTTTTATTACTGGTGCTTTATTCGCTTTTACACTTAATGTTATAGTTTTAACTGTTGTTCTACCATGACTATCACTAGCTGTATATGTTATAGTATATTGAGTATCTTCTTCTGGGTCTAAGTTAAGCTCTTTATTTGACGTAACTTTAACCTCTACTGAATTTCCATTAATATCTATCGCCTTAACTCCAGCCATTAAATCAAAAGCTTCTCCTGCATTTATACTGACATCTTTAAGTTCATTTCCATCCTTAGTAATAGTAGGCCCTTGATCTACTGCATTAACCTTAACTTGTACTTTTAAACTCTCTGATTTACCACCAAAACTATCTGTCGCTGTAATATATAAATCATAGACTCCTTCTTCAGTTCCTTTAAATTCTTTTATAACTTTATCATTTACATCTTTAATTTCTAAAGTTACTTTATCATCTTCTGCATCTTCTATTTGTAACCCTTTTTCTTTTAAATTATCTAATGTTAATTGAAGTGTTTCTCCTTCATTAATTTCTATATAAGAATTTTCATTCATTTTTATACTAGGGTTTGTATTTATAGTTAATTGTGAATTAGCAACACTTACACCTTTAATATACTCTTTATTTGTATTGCTTACATACTTATATTCAGAGTTTTCTCCATTTGTTATATTATACTTTCTTGATTCATTATTAGATGATGCAACTAAATCTAACTCAAAAACTTCAACTTCATTACCATTCTTAGGTATTGAATCTTCAGCTGTTATTAAAACATCTATTGTATTATTTTCTTTATTATAAATTTCACTTGCAGCTACATCTAAAGCAATATAAACATCTTTTCCAGGTATGTAACCACTAGTTATAATTGCTTTATTAATTAAATCTAAAGCTTCAATATTACTATTTAAATGAGGAGCAAAGCCCCCTTCATCGCCTACTGAAACTACTTGGTTATTATTTTTTAATATTTCTTTTAGACATGTCTAAA
>OLPU01002829.1_pt1 | contig 11060 bp, 14 predicted proteins | sample 1673111 | NCBI WGS metagenome assembly OLPU01 (sample SAMEA3136755, study PRJEB25190) | human gut metagenome | reverse complement strand
CTTCACTAACCATGACAAAATCATGATTAAGAAGTCACTTAGAGCATATATCACCTGCCGCCAGTTTATACTTCTTGTATTGCCTGAGGGCGAAGTGGTCCGGGTCTTTCTGCTCCAAAGCGTCAAAGAGAAGGTCAACCGCGTTTTTGAACGATTCATCATCCTCCCGGACCTCCATGGCATTTATCATTTCTACCAAAGTGGAGAAGTTCTGCTCATTCTTGGGAGCCTCATAATAAATGTAGCCGATCAGTGCCGTATAAAGCAATGTTTCGGCCTTCACCCAAAAATCGTCCCCGGATTTTCCTTCCCCTTTGGTATTGGCGATCAGCACTGTCACCAGCTTTAATATATCCTTCTCCGAATGTAGATACGCGAAGGGATTATAGTGCATACTTTTCTTAAAGTTAATGGTATTGAATACCTTGATCTGATAAGGCTCATAAATGATCTTGCCTTTCTTATTGCGTAGGGGCTTTCCGTCCTTGCCCAGCCTGGGAGAACCGCGGGAGAGCAGCTTTCCGCACTCCACCAGGACAGTACCCTTCGGATCTGTCACTACATAGGAAGAATGGAGCTGCATCAGGTTCGGCTTGATGAAGAAGCGGGTTTTCTGTTCGTGATTACCGGATAGCTTTTTATCTATCCCTCCGGGGCTTTCGCCCATTTCCATCGGCATGGCGTCCATGCCCGGCATAGCATACCTTTTCACCCAGCAAAGACCGGCAGGCGGCGCGGACTCGTGGAGCCGTTATATTCTGCCGAAACAGGTTCAGGCTCTATGCGTTGCGTGTGGCTTCCTTTTTACGGGCAAGCCTTCCACTCTGATTAGGGCGCGACACCCTCCCAGGTTTCTTCCGCGCTGATACCCTCGACCTGCAGCCGGTATTGGTCGAGGCGGCGAAAGCAACGCCCATTCGCGCATTTCAAGCATTGCCTGTCAGTCCACCACTGCCGCTTCCTCCAACGACAAGGACATTTTTATTCCGGGCAAAAGCCGGATTTTTGGGCCTGCCGGACATCATCAGCCCTTCCGTCTGGGTCAGGATGATGTTGTTTTCCGGCTTGGGGTCCATAAAAGGGGCAATATCCGCCTTTGTGCCCCAGCGGGCGCTCCCGTATTCCACATCCTTCCGGTACTTTTTGGCATTTTTCCCTTTCACATAGACCACCAGACGGACCAGCGCAGCGCCGATCAGCCCAACCAGCCAGTCAACCGCCGCGCCGGGCATAGAAGTCTGAAAGGCCAGGGTAAAGCCATCCGCCAGCCCCAGCAGCTTTGTAGAAGCGTCAACACCGGGGGCCAGCCGCACCGCTTCGCCAACCTTGGCAAAGAACCAAAGGAATATAAGATAAGGAAGGTTCGGAAGCACATATTTTTTCAGAATATCCGTCATCTTCATCGCTCCGGCCCTCCATGCTCCTTGTTTTTTACAGGGTCGCGGGCCAGCTTTCTCGCAATCTCTTTGAATTTCGATAGCTGAGAGAGAAGGGACGGCCTGTTTTCACGTTTTACCGTCTTTTGCGTATATTTCTTGAAGGCGGCTTCGATAGCATCGGCTTGATTGGCCTTAAAATACACGGTCCATTTAGGAGGGGAAACACTGACATCCTTCTCCACATGGTAACGGACCTTATATTTCTTTGCATACCGCTCAAAAGAGCGAATCCGTTCCTCAACCTCGATCTTATGGGCGTCCGGCGTCTGTGCCGTAAGGCGGCGCATACTGTTCCGGCCCACTTTTGGGGTATTGCGCTTTTTTTCAATCTTTCGCAAGGCGGCGGCAATAGCAGCCCTCATCACACGGCCCGTCAGCTTTGTGGCCTGGACAGTTACGGATATGGATTTCCGTTCAAGTTCTTCCTGCAATCACATCCTCCTTTCGCATTTATAATAGGTAGAAAATCATCTGGCCTCCGTTTGGAGGGCTTGCTGCCGGGGCGCTTTTTCAAAGTCTTTGGCCGCCTGCGCTACCTGCACACGGGCATGGTCGAGAAACATTTTTAACATGGAACGGGGAGAATCCCGTTCCACCAGCTCACCGGTCATGCCGCTGCACTCGTCAGGCAGGTAATCCTCAATGCCTTTTATGGCTTCCTCGTTACTGCCGATAAAGCCCCAGCAGCTATCCTCCAGCTCGCCGTCTTTATACAGTTCAAAACCGTAAGCCTCACCACGGAGGTAGGAATCGTAACATTCCACTTCACCGCGCATACAATCCTCGGCTTTCTTCCGGGTAGCGGCAGTAAAGGATTTGCCGCCAAACTCCCGGAGGGCATCTTCTTTGGAGGCATAGATCCATCCGACCTGCCCGCTGTCCCAGGGGCAGGAGAAGCCCGTGGTATTCATCGTAATGCCGCTGTGGTCGTAAAGATACAGCGGCAGCATAAGATATTTCTGTGAGATCACCTTCATCAGCCGTTCATCCACCTGACGCTCATAATCAGGAGAACCAAAAGGCGCTTTGATTTTGTAATTCATCAGGTCCAGCGCCCGCTCATAGCGGTGGGCGCCCCGTTCATCATCACCCACGGTTTTCAGATACAGATCCCGGAGAAAATCATCTTTATCTATGTAATTATGATGGTCGCCCAAGCTATACTGCCGGTGAAAGCAGACCATTTTCCCAAAATTGTCATCCTCACGGGGATTGAACGGGGAATCGTCCTGCTGGACCACCAGCACATACGAGCCGCGTGTCGCTGTCAGCATCTTTGACCTCCTTCCTAAAGCTCCGGCCCGGATTTGTGGGGCGGCTTTTGCGTCATATCTTTATTTTCTGCCCCAGGAACCGGCTGCTTGACGGCGAGAATTTTGCCGCCAATCCGCACAAAGGACTCCGGCGCCAGAAATTGCTCCTTATATTTTTCCATCAGGTCAGGGGAAAGATCTGAAAAACTTTCTTCACCAAGCCCGGTGATAATAAAATTACCGGCAATGATGTCGTAAATCTCGCCAGTATCATCCCGCAGCGCACGATTCAAAGGCAGCCCCATAAATTTTCCATCCTCATTACAGATCAGTGCCACAGGGTCCTCATAAAGGTACACCGCCTGGATATTGCCGCCCACCGCCGCCTGCAAAGACCTCAGCCCCGGCTCGATGTCTGCCTCATAGGGAATTTCCCCAGGTTCAACCATTAAAACCTTCATCTATGAATATCCTCCTTTTTCTTATCAGGCGCCTTTGACGGCGCTGCTTTTTCCTGTTTCTTTGCATCTGAGAGCTTTTCCAGAACCGAAGCCCGTTCTGGCTTACCTGAATTACGCCCAGGCGCAGTTACAGATTTTTCCGGCATCTGTCCTTCCACGGTATATCCTGGCAAAAGTGAGCCATGTACAGTAAAATGCTGCTTGTATTGATCTGGAACCGGAGGGGAAATCTCTGTGAACAAATGGGAATAGGCTTTCTTCCGGCCCTCCAAATACTTCATGGCAGCATTTTTATCTGTATAGCGTTTCTGACTCTGCCCGGCAATTCTTTCTCCATACCCCTTCTTAGGGGAATTTACATAAACATCCCAGGTGACATACCAGGCAACCGGCACACTCTGTTTCGTTTCCCGATCATATTTCGTATCTTCCCAAACGCTGCAAGTCATCCTATAAACACGGTTGCTGATTTCTTCTTTATCCCGCCAGTTATCCTTTGATTGCCACTGATTAGATGTATGAGCAACCTCCGGGGTCCGCAGATATTCCAGCGCCCGGTTGATGGTCTGTGTCGCCACCGCCTGCTGTTCCCATTGCTTTGCCGCGGCCAAAACGATCTCATAGGCTTTTTGCTCACCATCAATGCTTCCCTGGCGCATGGCTTCCAAACTTTCCGTGCCCATGGCGATCAAAGCAGAAATATCTACATTTTCGCAGGAAACACTATGTTCCACTTTTAATTCATATCCGGGTTTTAAGTCATCACCATAACGATAAACACGGTAATCCTTATTTTCTTCCAATCTTTCACCTCCATCAAAGTTCCGGCTCATGGGTCTTATTTTGTTTTGGTGCTGCTGGCGTTTTGCTCTGCTCTTTAGTAGCGGCAAGCTGTCCTAAAATAGAAGGCTTCTCCCCGCCAAAGAGGGAAAGCTGTTCTACATCCGTGATAACCGGCATGGAATCCATACGAGAAGGCGTAGGTTCGGCCACTGGCCGAGTTTCCTCCAATGTCTGCGGGTGATCGGAATGGGTGAGAAAATGCTCCCGCTTTAGGTCCGCAAAAACTTCATCAAAAACAGCATTGATGGCCTTGCGTTCCTCGCCCTCCGGGAAGGCTTTCAGAATTTCTATTTCTCCATCCTTGCCGGTGGCAAAAGTAGCGGCGCTGTCTGCGTGGCCCGCCAGGTAATCCGAAATTTCAGGCGCCAGCTTGTCTTTGATATAGCAGGCGAAAGCTCTGGCGGTCATCTCCGTATTGCTTTCCCAATAGCCGCCGTCCTTTTCGCACTCTTTGCCCATACGGATAGAGTTTTTATAGAAATCCGTTTCTACACGACCAATCTGCGGAGGTTCCTGTGTCTGCATCCCGGACAGCATACGCTCGAAAATCTCCAGCCGGTCACGCTCACTCTTAGGAATCACCCGCCCGGTAACAGATTTCTTGAAATCATTTAACTGTTCCACAGAGCCGGGGACACCCAAAAGAAATTCTTCCCGAAGAACCGCATAAGCCTCCATGTGCATCTCGTCATTTGCCACCCGTTTAAGCGGGGTAAGCACCGCCGAATCCAGCCAGCTTGCCGCATTTTTCCGGGTACGCTCCACCTGCGCCTCTGTCCGGGCCGCGGCCTGCTCCGGTGTTTCCGGCTTATATTTCATGGTTTCAATCAGTTTTTTGAATGGCTCATACAGGTGAGAATGTTCAGAAAGAAATCCCTTTGCTCCCATTTTCACGCCCAGGTAATCATCAAGACCATGCCACCACTCATGGGCCAGTGAACCGGCTCCGTGCATTTTGGTAAGATTGATGACCTTCCGCAGCGGTTCATAGTGGGCGGCGGCATTTCCGCTGCCGCGGGCGCCAAAGGCAATCGAGAGCGTTCCCTGGTAGGAAATATCCTTTTCACTGATCTGCAGGACAGCCGCCAGGTCTTTAAGAGCGTCAAACCCCATATTCAGGGAAGCGCGCCGGTCATTCTGCGTCATCCAGTTTCCAAACTCGCCGCCCCGGAAAGCAAAGGCGTCAAGATAATCCTGCCCGATCACATCCCGCTTTCCGCGGTAATCCGGGCCAGTACGCCGGACGCGGGAAAGCTGCTGCGGTACAAACCGCTGTTTTCCGCTGGCTCCGCGCTGCCGGGCAAGATCCTGTACCCATTTCAGGGCTTCCTCACGGGTGGCAAAATTCGTTTTCAGGATCGTATAGCCCTTCGTGACATAGTAGGTATCGGGAAGCCAGTCATTATTTTTCGAGTAGGTCCTTTTTCCGTCATTGAACCGAATATCGTACCCGCGGGGAACCTTTTGCTCGGCAGGGACGCCAAACTGCTTTTTTACAGCCTCCCGAACGATTTTCCGGTCAAAGTCCTGCATCCCACGGAAATATAGGGCATTTACCAGCTTATCGGTGATTACCGGGTTATCCCGCCCCTTCTGGGTGGCCCGGATATACCCGCCGCCGATCCCGTGAGAAATACGCTCACAGTAACCGCCGCCGATGATAAGAGACTCAAACACGCCCATAGCCTCCTGAACCGTCTGAACCTTTTCAACGGCTTCCTGCACCTGACGGACGGTTGCAATGTACTCTTTCTGCCGCGCCAGGCGCTTCTCCGGTGTATCATCAGAACGCAGATAACGCGGGGAGGCGTTCAGGCTGTCACGCACAACTTTCCGAAAGTACAGAATATCCACCGGGACGCCGGATTGAATCAAGGCATTATAATCCGGCTTTTTCCAGACATTATCTTTTTTTACATACTTATCGGCCTCGCGCTCGTTCATCCCCAACAGGTCATCCACATACAGGCCGCGGGCTGCCCAAAGGTCCTTTTTGGCGCCGCCGATCTTTTCACCGAAATCTTCATGTACGATTTCTTTCGCCATCTAACTCCACCTCCTTTATCAGCGAGAGTATATATTTTTTTGCTTCCGGCACATTAGAAAAAGCGCATGGCCTTCCAGACAGATAGGCCAGCGCCCGGTTCCATTCAGATATAGGATATAAATGGTTATCCATTTCAAGCATGATCCCGAAAGCGGGGAGCGTACACCAAAGCCGCAGATCCGAAATGAACACATCCAGCCGTTCAGCAAGGGTGTCAAGCAATCCCATTGCCATGACACCTACCGTTCCGCTTTGCTTACAGCAGGCACAGCTTTTTTCGCTGGCGGCTGCACCTTCTCGCCATTTTCCTGCATAGCCCTTAAAACGGAGGGCCTGCGTTCAGCGGATTCCTGCAAGCGGGTTACACTGTCAATGGCTTTTTCGATACTCTTTTGGGCGGCGGTCATGCAGGCACGATCCGCTTTATAGGGAGCCGCAATCACCTTAGAAAGCCTGCCGGGGCTTTTGACCTCGGCCACCGGTTCTTTGCCCACCAGGGCGCGGCCCATGTTTTTCAAATGCCTGCCCGCCTGATGGTATTCAGCGGAAAGGGTCTGAATCTTGGAAACAGCGTTATCGTCAATACGAATACTGTTATCAATCGCTTTCCTGATCCCTTCCAGCATGGGTTTGACATGGAAAAACCGGGAAAGGCCATCCAGGGCAGAAGTGCCGCGCTCTTTGAAAGCCGAAAGAGCTTTCTGGCAGCCTTCGATAATGTGATCTTTCAGCTCCGCCAGCTTTTGGCGCATATTGGAGATATTATCCTCCAGCGATTTACAGCTCTTTTGAAGCACTGCTTTCAGAGAACGGTTCTGCACCTGTTGAAGCTCCTGGTGCATAGTTTTCAATTCCTCTACGGCCTCGGCCAACCGGCTTTCCAGTTCGCCAACATGGGCAACCATTTCAGCAAAATCCTTGCCGCTTGGGGAAGGGTTCTCTTTCAGGACGGCCAGCAATTCCTTCACATACTCATTTTCCACAAGAAGCTGTTTGTTCCTTCGCTTCACTCGTCTGGCGTCCTCCTTTCTCCGGGCAGCTTTCCCCGGCAATCTTACTTACGATTTCCGGCCCGGATTCATAAATCTGCATCAGCCTCCGGGCCATGCTGCAGGGACGGGCCGCACCCGTTGTCCAGAGGCGCACCGTGGAAGGGGTGACATTCATCAGCAGAGCGAAGGCTTTTTCATTGGTTTCCAGCTTTTTCATCAAAGCCTTAACCATGGACGGGCTGTACTCCGGGCAGCGGGCAGCCCCGGCGATTACCTGAATCGCGGATTTGTCGTTATTCATTGGGTTTTCCTCCTAAATTGAAACAGCCGCCTGTTTCTGGCGGCTGGCGTGTTTTTCTTCGCGGATCGCTTGAAGCGTGCGCTGTAATTTCTCATTGTAGTCTTTCCCGCTGCGGGGAGGATTGACAGACACCCGGATTTTTGAAAACCTCTGGTCTGATTTCAGCAGTGTCTTGATTTTCCGGGCGTTGACCCGGCCCGCAAGGTCATTATCCAAATAGAGGGCAACGCGGGTGATCTCCGGGTGGCGTTCCAGGAAAGCGACCAGGGCCACAGAGGAAGTCCCACCCAGGGAAAGCCGGTAGCCATTCCATTGCCAGCCCTCCAGCTTTTGGAGCGTAGCATGGGAGAGGGCGTCAATCGGAGCCTCAAAAACCGCCAGGTGGCGGCTGCCCGGTTGATCCGGCGGGTAGCAGAAGCTAAACCGCTTATCACTGCCGCCGATGTCTTTTTTCAAGTTACCTGCAATTCCGCGGACGCAGGCAAACCGGCCCGTACCGGTATCATCCCGGCCAACAAAAACGCAAACCGCCTCGTTGTTATAGCGGGACTCATAGAATAGGCCCAACTGCATACACCGTCTGATGATGTCCGAATGGACTCCCCGGCGTTGGAGATAAGAAACAGCAAAGGTGGCACAGCGTTTCCCCCTGGGGAGGCGGAAGGGTTTTTTCTCCACCGGTTTCCGCTGTTCCCGGCTGCCGGAAGCTGTATAATGAGAAACAGCAGGGGTTCCGCAGCCTGTCAGCCGTTCCACAGCCTCTACAAAGCTGTACCCGCGGATTTCCATGAGGTAATCCACGGCATTGATCTTTCGTCCACGGCTGTTCCAGTACCAGTAATTTTTACTCGCCACATAAACCAGGCTGTCATGCTCATTATGACGATAATTGGCGCCTTCCTGTTTCAGCACACCGCTTTCGTGAGAAAGTAGATAAGCCAGCAGATCAACTTCCCGTGCCTGGTCGATCTGTTCCTGACTTAACTTCGGCATAATTTCAGCGTTTCATGGATTTTCATGGCGCTCGGCCTCCTTTCTGAGATATTTTCATGTAAGTACGCAGGCAGCTCCCGTCCGTACTCCAGCACACAAAACCATGTGAAGGAAAAGGGCAGCCTGCACAATCCGGTTTCATCGTGCAATACATTTTTTCGGTTTGAGGACGCTTTTCCTCCCGCCTGGAAGCATATACCGGGCGTCCGTTTCTTTTGCCCATAAAAGCATCCCCCTTTAGCCGTAAAGATCGTGATTGACTTCGGCTCGGTAATAGCTGTCCATGGTAGTCGGGGCATTATACAAAGCCGCCAGCAGATAGGACTTGATATTCCGAACCTTGGTCGTGTTATTATCCAGGCAGTCGAACACATACTCCACATGAGAGAAGTTCACTTTCAGGAAGCGGCTTTTTACCACCTCACGGGGGTAGTCATCACCGGCAATGCGGATATATGGCCGCTGGGAGAGGACCGTCTGCAGCATCAGCTCAACCAGCTCGTCCACACGCTCATACCCATACCGCTGGACAAGAGCCGCAAATTCAATATTTTCTTTGATAATCTCCCGGTAGGTATCTATCCTATCAATCCTATCCCTATCCATCTCCGCATTACCATCAGGCGTTCCTCCAGAGGCCGGATAGATTGATTGATGGATATTTGATATATCCGTAATTGATTTTTCAGTAATTGATTCTTGTATATTTAATTGGGCGGGTTTTTCCTGTTCAGGTTTTCCCAAAACAGGTTTTACCTGTCTTGGATTTACCTGTCTTGGATTTTCCCGTTTAGGTGGCAGAATAGCGTCCTGCTCATCAGGAAGCACAGGTTTCTCATGGATGACATACTCAATATCGCCCAGTCTGCCATGCGCGTCACGGAGCCGCTGCCGGGTAAGATACCCTTGCTTTTCCAGCTCCTTGATCGCACTGCTGATAGAATCCACCCCATCTTTACAAATATGGGCCAGGCCCTTAGTCGTATAGTCCCAATCATCAGGCAAGGACAACATCAACGACAGCAGCCCCTTTGCCTTCAAAGACAGCGACACATTCCGAAGATGGTGATTGGACATGACCGTGAAATCTTTTGTCTTTTCAACTCTAAACACTGCCATTTGACATCCTCCTTCCTGGCAAGTCTTTATACTGAGCAGCAGCTACAAATCTCTGTCTTTATGGTCGTAATTCAAATAGCCATTGTGTACCTTGGCATGGTTCTTTAGCTTGATAAAGCCGCGTTCCTGATTCTCCAACGCTTTCTGATACCCTTCATCTGTGAGAAACAGGCGCATCTTATCGCCTTTATAGCCGACAGGGGATTCAAAAGAAAGCACATCAAAGACAACCATGTGGCGTACCTGCGGGTCAAACCGCTCCAGGGCCATAATGTCATGGCCTTTCAGTTTTTCAGCCCCGGATTGCTGCCGGGCCAGTGCGATCCGCTCGCCCATAGTGCGAGGGTAAGGCAGGTGATAATTCTTCTGGATGTCCTTCACCAGATCCATGCACTGTTCATCCGACAGAACCCGCAGCTTTGCCATGAGGCCCCGCACCATATCACGCTGCTCCGGGTTACGGGTAAAACGGGCTGTCATATACAGTTCATCCAGCACTTTGGCCTGGCAGTCGCCGTCAACCTGAAACAACTGCCTTTTTTCTTCTTCGTTAAGTTCCATGTGAATTTCCTCCTTCTGAAAATGGGCGCAAAAAAAGGGCGCCCATCAGATTAGATGAAACGCCCTGACAAACAGCGGTCCGGTAAAACACCGCACCGCTGCTGTAATATTCAATTTTGTCTTTTAGGTAACACCTCCCATCATTCGACAGATTTTTCGTTGACTATCAAGGTTGGAAAAGGAATTGAATAGGCAACGACAAACGCTGAAACCCTTGAAAACACTGGGTTTTTCCGTTTGTCTTTATTATACCGTAAGGGCACTCCTGTGCCAGCCTGTTGCTGAAAGAGGGGGTACCGATGAAGCAGATTCAAGAGTGGCTGGGACACAGCGATATTTCTACCACGGCGAATATCTACGCGCATCTGGATTCGCAGTCCAAGAACCTCAGCGCCCGGACGATGGCTAACACGCTGACATTGCCGAAAGCGCCGAGCGTAAAAGAATGGTGAAATAAAACGGCACACCCCGGTATCTGTCTGAGCGAGGACGGATAACGGGGTGTTGTGTTATTCAAACGAAATATGAAGTGTCTTGCCCATGCAAGAAGCCATTTTCTTTTTCCATATTTTTTTTGTATGTTTGTTTATGTTTTTTCAATTCTCTCGCTTTTTCGCATTCTATTCTATATCGTTCGTTTTGTAGTGCAGCAATTCGTTTGTCTTCTGCATCTGCTTCTTTTTTGTCGGTTGTATGATAATATTTGAAACGATTGTAAACCCTACATGCCATTGCGGCAGCTATTGCAAAAATTTCAGCAAGAACCAAGAGCATAAAGAGGAGCCATTCTTCCTGCTCTGGAATATCATGGTGGATACGGTCTGGAGGGTATCCTAACATTAAGAACAACGCACCAAAAATAAAAAGTGGAGCGATAAATCTAGCGCGAGGACCAAGGAAAAATCCATCTGTGCCGCCCATTGCTCCTGATATACTGTTTGCAGCACCTGTTACGTTATCAACGGAGACTTGTAAGGCCGCATTGACAACTTGTGCAGCTTTTATATTTTTCTGCGTTTTCTTTGACATCTTCTTTGCATCTGCTGATGGG
>OLPU01002825.1_pt1 | contig 11075 bp, 7 predicted proteins | sample 1673111 | NCBI WGS metagenome assembly OLPU01 (sample SAMEA3136755, study PRJEB25190) | human gut metagenome | reverse complement strand
ATGAATTGGCAAAGAAGAACCCCGTCAGCAAGAAAAACGGCACCGTCGGAAGTATCGGCAATACTATGCCTATGCAGCCTAACCCCAGGCACAGACAACCGGCAATCAGGAATATTACTCGCTTTGCTGTCATGCAGTTTCCTCCAATCGTTTCTTTTCGCGTTTGGTTTCGATCACATGTCTTATCGCCGTAATCGGATGGTGAAATATCATGCGCGGCCCGGAAAAGCGCATTACCACGCGGATTTTCTCGCGCATATCAGGCTTATAGCAATGTACGCGGCAATTTGAGCAAAACGTCTTGGTTTCCATAAACGGGCAATGCTCAACCCGCGTACGTGCATAGTTGTCAAGCGCCGCGCACTCGTCGCACAGTTTTCCGTGAGTATGATGGTTTTTGTGGCAGTATAATGCTATCATCTCGGATACCATCGCCTTTTCGCGTTCCCGCTTAGTCGCCGTTTCGCTCATTAGCTCAGTCTCCCACTTTCCACAGAATATATCTTATCCGCTATCCGCATCGTGGACGCTCTGTGCGATACAAGCACAACCGTCTTGTCGTCGCGCGCTTCACGCAGTGATTTCAGTATTATAGCTTCATTCAGGCTGTCCAGATTGCTGGTTGGTTCGTCCAGCAGCATGAGCGGCGCATCGTGCAAAAACGCTCTTGCCAGTCCCAAGCGTTGGCGCTCGCCGCCCGACAAACTATCGCCTAGTTCACCGACAGGCGTATCATATCCGTTAGGCAGAGTCATTATGAAGTCATGCACCGAAGCTTTTTTGCAGGCAGTTATCAACTCGTCTTCCGTAGCATCCGGATTTGCAATCATCAGATTCTCTCGAATGCTGTCGTGAAAAAGATGCGTGTCCTGCGTAACAAAGCTTTCCATATCGCGCAGGTTCGATGTATTAATCTTGTCTATCTTTGCATCGGATATGCGAATATCGCCGTGCTGTACATTCCAAAAGTGCATAATCAATTTAAGGAGCGTCGACTTGCCGCTGCCGCTGCTTCCAACTATGCCCGTTACGGAATGCTCTTTTATTCGCATCGATACGTCGGAAAGTATCTGATTGCCGCCGTATGAGAACGCCACATGTTCAACATCGACGCCGCTAAAGGCAACTTCAGGCTGACCAGTCACATCCGTGACCACGGGTTCTTCATCGAGAATGTCCAGTACGCGATTTCCCGCGGCGAAAGTGCTTTGCAGTGTGCTGCCCAGATTGGCAAGTGCGATTACCGGGCCAAACGACGCAAACAGCGCCAACGTCGGAATCAGTACGCCCTCGAAACCCACCTGGCCATTTTGAAAAAGCATTGCACTTGTAAAAAGCATAATCACGTCAAACAACAATATCGCGGTATTGGTGACAGCCATGTTTCGACCGGCAACGCGCTTCATATGCGATTGATCTTCCATAAGCGCATCCGTGCGGGCATTCATCTCGGCCATACGCGCTTTACCCTGACCGTATTGTATTGGCTCGGAAAGGCCGCGCAGGCTGTCCAGCACAAAGCCTGACAGTGCGCCGGACTTTTCGCGAAAACGCAATCCGTCATCGCCGGACAGCCTCGATGTAACAAGTGGTATTGCGATTCCGACCACAAGATATGCAATCAGCGCCAGTGCGCCAAGCATCGGATGATAGCCGCCGACGAACAGGCACATTATGACCGAAAACAGCATCGCAATCGCAACCGGTGAGATCGTATGCGCGTAAAAGACTTCCAACAGTTCTATATCTGACGTAATTACCGATATTAGATCACCCTTATCGCGACCTTCCAGTTTGGCCGGGCAAAGTCGGCGCAATGCCTTAAAGACCTTGTCACGAATAATTGCCAGCAGCTTAAATGCGATAAAGTGGTTGCATGACTGTTCGCCATAGCGCAATATTCCGCGTGCCAGCGCAAACGCGACGGCGCATACAAACTGCGCCGTAAGCGACAGTGGAGCATTGAGCCCCAGCAAATCCAGCACAGCAAAACCGCCGAAAATTGTAATAAACGATGCGCACAAGTGTCCCGCCAATCCCATTAAAATAGCCAGCAGCATATACCCGGTCAACGGCTTTACTAGTCCGATCAACCGCGCCATTACCACAAAACCACTGCGCTTTTTCATTTATCCGCACCGTCCTTTGCGTAGTTTTCCAATTCCTGCTGTGCGTTCCAGAGCTTTGCATATGTACCATTTTTGTCGAGCAGCTGTTCGTGTGTACCGCTTTCGACGATCTGGCCTTTGTTCATTACAAAGATATTGTCGGAGCAAACCACGTTAGCCAGTCTGTGCGAAATCAGCAGGACCGTCTTTTGTTTAGCCAGCAGTTGTATCTGAGCCATTATATCGTTTTCGCTCTCAACGTCGATATTGGACGTTGCTTCGTCGAATATATACATCGGACTGTCGTGCAGCAAGGCGCGCGCAAGCGCGAGACGCTGGCACTGACCTCCGGACAGGTTTGCGCCTTTTTCGGCCAGTTCAGTGTCCAGTCCGTTTTCGCAGCGCAGAAATCCGTACAGGTTTACACGTTTCAGCACATCCCACATATCGTCATCGCTGGCGTCGGCTCGTCCCATGCGCAGATTGTCCCGCACAGTGCCCTTAAACAGATAGCTCTTGTGGCTGACATACGTAATGGTCTGCATGAGGCTGGATTCCGAAATATTGCTGAGTTCGGTATCGCCTATCTTTATCGAGCCGGTGTAGCCCTTGTTGTGCCCCATAAGGATTGAAGCTATTGTAGACTTGCCACAGCCCGATTCGCCGACAATGGATATAAACGAGCCGGTCGGTACGTCGAGGTCTATGCCGTGCAGTATTTCACGATCTGGGTCGTATGCGAACCGCAGTTTACGGCAGGAGAAGCGCACCCCCTGGCAGCGCAGGGAGCAGTCCCGGGGCACAGGCTGGTTTCCCCTTTCCTCCTCCGGCAGGTCCAGCAGCCGGAAGATTTTCTCGCTGGCCGCCATGCCGTTCATGGCGATGTGGAAAAACGAACCAAGTTGCCGCATCGGTATAAAGAAGTCTGCCGACAGCAGTATTATCATGATGCAGCCTTTAAGCGATACGCAGCCCGTGCGATACTGCGTCGCAGCCATTATTACGCCCAACGCCGCGCCGCCGTATGCTATCAGGTCCATTATGGTAATCGAGTTTAGCTGCATGGTCAGCACTTTCATGGTTATGCGGCGGAACTTTTCTGCTTCCTCGTTCATGCGGTTGTTGCGCGCTTCGTCAGCCTGATATATCTTGAGCGTAGTCAAACCTTGGAGGTTCTCAAGAAATGTGTCGCCCAGAGTGGTATACTGACCCCAGTATTTGCTCAGCAGCTTCTTGGCCCATGTCTGCACCGCGGCAATTGCAATCGGTATCAGCGGCACGCATATTAGCAATGCGGCTGCCGACGGAACGTTGACAAAACACAGCACGGCAAACAGCGTGATCGGTGCAAGCATGGCATAAAAGAACTGCGGCAGATACGCGCCGAAATACGTTTCAAGCTGATCAACGCCTTCGACAGCCACCTGTACTACCTCCGAAGTCTGTATGCGCTCATTGTAAGACGAACCCATGCGAAGCAGCTTCTTGTAGATCGTTTCGCGCAGAGTTCTTTTGACTGCTTTTGATGACAAGAATCCCATACGCATTGCACCGGTCGTGCAAACGAATCGTATGCCTATCGCGACAAATGCCGCAATAGCAGTCCATACAAACATCATCATATAGGCCGACTGCATAAACAGCGCGGCCAGCATACCTGCAATGGCGGTCATCATCATTATGTTTGCTATTAGCCCGCACCATTGCAGCGCAACGTTCAATGCAATGTACTTTTTACTGTCGGGCGCCATGTTTATCAGTCGCCGGTCGATCATCATTGTTTTGATCATTCTCCTTCTGTTATTGGTTAGCTTTGACTAACTCTGGCGTTTGAAAAATGCCCTTTCGCAGGGCTCAGACTTCACATGCAGACGCTTCTTCTATGTGAAGCATTTCTAGAACGAGTATAACAAATTCGATTGACCGGCGCAAGTTGTCACTTGTAACGTACGCGTGACAACTTTTGCCTGCGTATGCGGCATATCGCCATATGGCTTGGCATAGCGTAATGTTTCTTGGTAACGGGCGCGTTACAATCAGAATGTAAACTTTTAGGCAGAGCACAAAGCTTACAACATTGCCGCGAATATCGCCGTCGCTTCCGGCATATGATTCGTACCGACTGAGCATTGCATCTTCAGGCACACACTGCCATGCAGAATCTGCTCCATGCCTGAACCAATGTTCAAAAACGAAAGCGTGCTGGCCGGAAACGTAAGCATACCGTTTACCGTCTCAGCATTTCTGAACGTCATGCCGTCCCAATACATCAGCATACGAACGCGGCCGATCATCTCCTGCCCTGTCATTTGTGAACGCGCCCAAATCTCCTTGGGGCGCAGTTGAATCGTACCTTCGCCATTTGTTACGGTGAGTATGCACGGGTGTTCAAATCCGCTGTTTGACATGGATAGGTTATTGCCGTCCGTCATGTGCTCCTTGTATATCAAAAACGGCAGTCTGTATTCCCCATCATGCAAATGCTTACATAGCTCGGTGCCGTCAAACTGCTCGCGCTTGCGCAATTCATATTTGGCACGGTAGCGCTGTTCGGAGCTTTTGATGATCTCCATGCCTTTGTCCGAGCTGAACAGTGCCCATGCGTATGCATCGTGTTCAGCATTGTCCATATCCAGTCCTTCGTAAAGCAGATGGTTCAATACGATGTTTATGCGATTTTCATAGTAATGTGCCTTTTCTCGTCCGAGTTCAGTCAGCACAGGACTGCGAGGGTTGCTTCGATTCAGTAAGCCTTCCTTTTCCAGCGTCGCAAATATGCGGTGCATCTTTTGCTTGCCTTCGCCAAACATTGTGGCAAGTCCAGTTACTGTGCATATGCGGGCATTTTCGTTGAGAAAGCATATAAGCACCCTCATTTTCAGAATTTCCAATGATTCCGGCATACAATCCCCTTCCACTCGAAAATCTTATCCACTGATGTTCCTATTTTATGGTATATTTTAAGCCGTGTCAAGTAAGGCGCGGCTTGCCGCTTAATTTGGCAAACCGCGCCTCAAAATCAATCGTTCGCTTTCATCGACTCAACCATATCAACCTTACGTATACTGCGGCTCATTATGCGGTTTATGATAAACGTAAACAGCAACGATATTGCAATTGCCATCGCATAGCTGAGCGGTTTAATTTCGCGTCCGAACATTATGGAATTGACCTCGACCGTGCGCACCACAAACGAATGCAGCCATATGCCGACCGGCAGTCCGATCAACGACCCCATAATGCTAAGCGCGTTGGTTTCGCGGAATATATACTTTTCGACCTCACGCTCGTGGAAGCCCAGTACGCGTATGGTCGCAAGCTCCTTTTTGCGCTCGCATATGTTTACGTTGGTAAGGTTATAGTTGACAACCATGCTGAGCATTCCTGCCGCCAGTATCAGCACCCATACTATCGCATCGATACTCTTTACAGAGTCGTTAAACGTATTCATGAGCGTTGACGATGCGCTGGCGTAAAGTACGCTTTCACAATGGATTGCGTCTGCCAAAAGCGCATCCATGCCCGCATTGCTATCGGTCAGGCATAGCAATGTGGTATACCCGGCATCAGAATTGTAAGCATCGCGATAGCAGTTCGCAGTCAAAAACGCATACGACGCTATATAGTTTTCCGAGATACCGTCAACGCGCAGCTGCGCCCGTTTGCCATCCGCATTTTCCAGCGTAACCGTATCGCCTACATTTATTCCCAGCTTCTCGCAAAGCTTTTCGGTCAATATTATTCCATCGTCGGTTAGTGCAAGTGGGCATGCACTTTTCCTTTCCCTCAGCACAATGTACTCGTCAAGCATATCGGAATTTTCCGGTACGGCGAGCGAAATGCTTTCGCTGCCGCTTGCGGACTGTATGCGCCCCGTCTCGCTGTGGTACGGCATATATGCCGATATGCGGCTGTCGCTGGTCAATAGTGCCTTGAGTTCGGCGTCATTGTCGATTGCGTCCGCGTCGTTTAGGACTATCGACATTTGATACAGGTCGATTTCGCCAAACTGCTTATATACTATGTCATCGATGGAATCGCGCAAGCCAAAGCCCGTAAGCATAAGTGCGCTGCAGCCGGCCATGCCGATTATCGTCATAAAAAGACGCTTCTTATACCTGAACAAATTTCGGCACGTGACCTTTTGAGTAAACGACATACGCTTCCAGAGCGCCGGTATATGCTCCAGGAATATGCGTTTGCCGGGAGCGGGCGCTTTGGGCTGCATAAGCTGTGCCGGGCGGGAACGGCACACGGAATAGCACGCCCACACCGTCGCAAGCAGTATTCCTCCGATAGTAACTGGCGCAACCAGCAGCGCAATGTCAAGTCTGAACGGCGCGTCCATCGGCGGAAGCGTATACATCATGCCATATGCGGAATTTATTACCGTCGGGAACAGCTTAAATCCACCCAGGAATCCGATCGCGCATCCCAATACAGCTGCGGACAGACTATACAGTATATACTCGCCAAATATCTGCCAATCAGTATAGCCTAGCGCTTTCAGTGTACCTATCTGCGTGCGGCGTTCCTCAATCAGCCGTGTCATGGTCGTAAGCGCAACCAGCAGCGCTACAAGGAAAAAGAACATTGGAAATACTTTGCAAAGTGCCGACACCTTTTCCACATTGTCCTTATAATTGGCGTAACCGACGGAATCAGCGCGGGTACGCATCAGCCAAGTTCCATCGCCAATTTCGTCCAATGCATTTTGAGCGTCAGCTATATCGGCATTCAGACGTTCGATGCGTGCCTGCGCATTTTCCTTATCGTCCGAGGCTGAACTCAGAGCATCGCCTACCGCCTTTGCGGTAGCAACAAGCTTTTGCGCAAGTTCAGGATTGCTGTTTATCAGGGCCGCTGCTGCCGCCGTCTGTTTGGCACGCATTGCAGCATCTTCTGCAAGCTCTGTGCGGGTGCCTATAACACTTTCAAAGCTGTTCATAAATGCTTGCGCAGAATCGATTTCCTGCTTGCCCTGTTCACGCAATTCATCCGCTCGCAGAGGCGCACGATCATCGCCCAGCGTTTCTAATTTGGCCGTCATATCGTCGATAAACGTCGTATACTCATCGCTAAATGTATCCAATTGCACCGCGTCTTGAACCAGCAAATAGCAATCCGTGTAGAAGTCCATGGTAAGAAATTCATTCCTCACGAATGCCTGAAGCGCAACCGAGCCTGTTCCGGCTGTAGACGGCTCACGCTCGACGGATATGCACATCGGGCTTTCGACGATGCCTACAACGCGCAGTGTATTGCTGGAGGCATATTCCGATGCAGAATCATTTGAGCTTTCGGCAAGCGTCAGTGTATCGCCGATTTGCGGCGCATTTAGCGTATACCGCCCCGCCGACGATTGGATGACGCATTCATCAATCGCTTCCGGCAAGCGGCCTTCTTTAAGCTCAAACCGATTAAGATCAGTCGCACCGTCGTTATCCAGCAGTGCGAATACGCGCGTGGTCAGTTCGTTCTCATGTTCATCGACAAGCACCATATCGAGCACACGTGCGGGCTGGACCAAAGCCACGCCATCAACTTGGGCTATGGCGTCTACATCGCTGTCGGTAAGTCCCAGCGTTGCCTTTACGTCTATGTCGTACATGCGGTATTCGTCCATGTACTTATCCGCGTTTTCGAACATATCCGGCGACGTAGCCGACAGGCCAGCCAGGAAGCCAGCGCCTAACGCTACTATGAAAAGAATCGAAATAAAGCGGTTCAGGTTTTGGCGTATGCCGCGCAGTATGTTTTTCCTTCTAGCACTTTTCAAGTATTACCACTCTATCCTTTCTACAGGCGTTGGCAATTCGTTGCGGCTGCTTTCAACGACAGTGCCGTTTTTAACGCGAATGACATGATCCGCAATGGCGGTAAGCGCGCTGTTGTGCGTGATTATCAGTACGGTTTTGCCGGTACTGCGGCATGTGTCCTGTAATAGTTTGAGCACAGCCTTGCCGGTATGATAATCCAGCGCGCCGGTGGGTTCGTCGCAAAGTATTATCTTGGGATTCTTAGCTAACGCGCGGGCTATCGACACGCGCTGTTGTTCGCCGCCGGACAGCTGTGCCGGAAAGTTGTCCATGCGATCTCCAAGGCCTACTTCATCCAGCGTAGCAGCCGCATCCAGACTGTCGCGGCATATCTCGGCGGCAAGCTCCACATTTTCAAGCGCAGTAAGGTTCTGCACAAGGTTGTAAAACTGAAATACAAACCCTACGTCCGTGCGGCGGTAATCGGTCAACTGCCTTGCATTCAGCTTGCTTATATCGCGCCCATCCAGTAATATAGTGCCGCTCGTTGGCGCGTCCATGCCGCCGAGTATATTCAGCAATGTCGTCTTGCCCGCACCGCTTGGGCCGACTATTACGCATAGTTCGCCTTTGTCTATGTCGAAGCTTATATTGTCAAGCGCACGAATTTCTGTCTGCCCCATGTGATATATCTTGCATACGTTTTTGAACTCTATATAAGCCATTTCAGCCCTCCGCATTATATTGATTCAGCAAATCCAGGTACGTTTGCGGCAAGTGTTGCTTTAACACGTCATTCTCCGACCACGATCCCGACAGTTTGCCAAGCAGATTCATAAGCTCGGAAAAGTCGCTGTCCGCGGCAATAGCATTAGATTGTTCGGTTTCAACGTTAGCGTCCGTATCTTGCGATATACCGCTTGCCAGTATCAGCATCATTTCAAACGTAGTCATACCATCGTCTGACTCGCCCGGCCCGGTAAGCGAATGCCGAATAGAGTAATATGCCGGTATATCGGGCGCAAGCCTTACCAGCGCTGAAAGCGCGTTCGTTTCATTTTCAGCAAGTTCAGTATCTCCGCTGAGGATAACGTCATGTCCGGCTCGCATATAGCCCCAATCGCCAAGCGGCATCATCGTAACAAAATCGCAGGGATTTATGACATTAAATATGTTATCGCAATCGTCAAGATGTTCACGCAAGGTATTTGGCGTGGCAAAAGTATATACATAAACGTCGTCCGAATTGTACCTTGCATTCAGCAATACGCCCAGCAGGTTAGCACACGCCGCACCTCTGCTGTGCCCGGTTACAAGTACTATTGGACTGTCATAGACATCAATTACGTTTGTCAAAGTCAAAAACACATCGTTTGCAGCAAAAAGGAAGTTTTCGGCAAACGATGTTTCGCCGCTGTGCGATGGTGCAAAGTCAAAGTTGGAATACCATTCTCCGGCGTTTGTGCCGCGTACTACGCATAATATCAATGGCCGTGTGCCGCCGTTTATCTGCACATTGCGCACGCCAATTGTATATGCGCAGGTATGCGACGGGTCGTTGTCGGACTTATCATAGTTATTCTGTACCAGTATATCGAAGCCTTCGCCTTGAAGAACAGCCGCCGTTTTGTCCTGCGTGTGGCCGGTGGCCAACATAAGCATATATTTTGCAAAATCAGCAGAAAAGTCTGCACTTGACGATGGCAGTGCCAATTCATCTGCCAAAGCTACATTTGAAATCATCATTAAGGAAATAATGATAAGGCACAAAATGCGACGTGCTCGTTTTACCATATTTATCCTCCGCACTTTATCAAATTGCTATTTCAATTATAACTGCAACCAGTCTCGTACTCAAGTAAATTATCAATTCAAATGTGAAACCAGCCTGACAGCATCACGACAATAGCATGATGCAATCAGGCTGATCATATTCATAATGTGTTACAGGCACGTCGGCGCTTCAAGCGGCGACGCTCCCATGGTTTTGCTTGCCTGTTCTACTATATCGGCAAGCTGCTTTTCGCGGCGCGTTAGATTGGCTTCGTATATTATTGAGATACTGTCATCCTTGACCATTGCCTCGGCCAAACGGCCCAGCAGCTGCTCGCGATAGTCGTGTATCTCCTGTACCTTCCACATGCCGTACAGCGGCGCAAATATATCCTCGCTGGAGAAGCGCTCATAGAGCATTTTAAGGAATTCTTCCATATCCTCTATATTGTTGCCCGGCTCCAGCACGAACAGCATTCTAAAGAATGTGTTCCAATTGTAGTCCGAATTTATGCGGCTTTCAAAATATTGTCCCAGCGTATTGCAAAACTCAATATCGCTTTTGAAAGGCCGCTCAAGTTTAAGTGGGGATTCAAAGTCCAGCGGCAGCGATCCGATGTACGCCACTCTATGGAACAGCATCGTGACTATATTCAGGTCGTTCATACCGACGCGCGTCCTGCGCAGTATATAGTGGCTCAGCGCGTCGCAGCTGGGCTTAAAGTCGATTGTAAATCCGAGCGAACGCTGCATCTTCTTGAAGAACATGTCGCTTATTCCCTTGGCGAGTACAACTTCCAATGCGCCGTTGCGAATCTGCTGCTGAGTGCCCTCGGACTGAACCTGTATCGTCTTATAAATTGTATGCAACTGACTATCGACCAGCTTCAGATGATCGTAAGTCGAGTTCAGCATACTTTTCATAAAGCCGTCCATCAGCAGATACGCATTGTTCTTATATATTATCTCGTGCTCGACTTCGGCCCAGAATACGTGAACCAGCGCCTTTATCTGCAATTCAAACCGAGCAACCATACCGCTTGCCATAGTATACCAGCCGTCTATGCGGTATATCGGCAAACCATTCATCTGCTTTTGAGGCTGCGCGCCACGCATGTCGAACTTTATGCCGGGATAGTCCGGCGAATAGCTCAGCCCATTTTCGTCGTGCATACATACATACTGACGCAGTTCATCATACAGTACAGATTCGTCGTCCAGAAAGCGGCATTCGACGCGTACGCCAACCAGGTCAGACAGCTCGTTAAGCAGCGTATGCGGGTCGCTGAAACGCTTGTACATCTCCTTGCGAAGTATCTTTTGCTTGAGACTCGCAGCCGCCTTTACGCGTGACTGTGCGCCCAGCACCATTTCTTCACGCGCCTTGAGCGCCTCGGTCAGGTAGTCATGCAGATGCTCAGCCACGCCCTCAAGC
>OLPU01002821.1_pt1 | contig 11102 bp, 10 predicted proteins | sample 1673111 | NCBI WGS metagenome assembly OLPU01 (sample SAMEA3136755, study PRJEB25190) | human gut metagenome | reverse complement strand
TATATTAAATATGCTTAAATACTTGTATTTTATATCTGAATATTCTGTAAAATACACCATATTAACAAATTTAACCACCTTGTCCTTATAAAATATATCTAAAAAGCAAATAATATTAAAAAAATAAATTTTAATTGTATTTAACTTTAAAAAATAAGAAAATATAAGTGAAAAATATGTTGACACTTAAAAAAATAATGCAAATATATATTTTTTATTGTATACTTAAGAAGTGGCAAGAGATGACAAAATATTTTTTATATAAAGGGAGATGGTTAAATGAAAAAGAAACTTAGCTTGACGACAAAAATTTTATTAGGATTGTTTTTAGGATTTGTCTGTGGACTTATATTAAAATCTGTTCCAGATAATTATATAAAAGATACAATTATTGTAGGCGGAATTTTAAAAATATTAGGAACAGGATTTACAACTGCAATTAAAATGATGGTTGTACCTCTAGTGTTTGTATCATTAGTATGTGGAACATCATCTATGGGAGATGTAAAAAAATTAGGTAGAATAGGTACAAAAACTATGGCGTTTTACTTATCTACAACAGCAGTAGCAATAATAATAGCATTAATTTTAGGAAGTGTATTAAAACCAGGTGCAGGACTTGATATGAGTCATATGGTAAGTGGCGAAGTATCAATTGGTGAATCTAAATCACTAGTAGATATAATATTAGGGATAGTTCCATCGAATCCAATAAAAGCATTTGCGGATGGAGAAATGTTACAAATAATATTCTTTGCAATGATTACAGGGATAGCAATGAGTATTGTTGGGAAAAAAGCTGAACCTGTTAGAGTGATATTTGAAAGTTTAAACGAAATATGCATGAAAATGGTAGGAATAATAATGTTATTTGCTCCATACGGTGTATTTGCTTTAGTTTGTGATACATTCTCATCAGTAGGACAAGATGCAATCCTTGTACTTATTAAATATGTAGCAGTAGTTTTATTAGGTATGGGAATACATATAACTTGTGTATATGGAGGAATGTTTAAATTATTTACAAAAGAAAAAATAATGCCATTTTTAAAGAAATTTACATCAGTAGCAGCTATAACATTCTCAACAGCATCAAGTAATGCATCAGTACCAGCAAGTATGGAAATACTTGAAGAATTAGGGGTAGGAAAAACTACTAGATCATTTACTATACCAATGGGAGCAACTATAAATATGGACGGAACTGCTATAATGCAAGGTGTTGCAGCATTATTTATAGCTCAAATATACGGAATTGACTTAAGTATAAATCAAATGATTACAATAATTTTAACAGCGACTTTAGCATCAATCGGAACAGCAGGTGTTCCAGGTGTCGGAATGATAATGTTATCTATGGTATTAACATCTGTAAATCTTCCACTTGAAGGAATAGGGCTTATAATGGGTGTTGAAAGAATAATAGACATGTTTAGAACTACTGTAAATGTAATGGGTGACAATATCTGTACACTTATAATTGCAAATAGTGAAAATGACTTTGATAAAGATATGTTCTATGGAGAAAAAGAAGAACAATTAGCTTAATTAAATTAAAAGGGATATAAAGCAAGTAAGATTTGCATTATATCCCTTTTATATTAAATAGAAAATGATATTTATATGCTAAAAACAACTTATATTTTCAAATTATAAACTATAAAAAATTATAATGTTGATTCTCTTTTTACAATAGTAGGGTCTATGACTACGTGTTTATTAACTCTTAGACAGCCTTTTTTATTTTTACGATTTATTTTTATTCCCTCTGTTAATATAGATAAAGTATTTTGGGTAATTTTATTAACATCTTGTTTAATTGAAGTTAATGGGATAAATGACTCTATTGCAGCTGGAGAATCATCAAAGCCAATTACCTCATAATCATCAGGAATAGATTTATTGTTTTTTACAAGTATTTTGATAAAATAATTGGCTAAAGTATCATTACTTAAAAATACCCCGATTTTTTTGCCGTTATATTTAGCTTCTATTTTTTTTAAAATATTAAATAATTTACTTGTAGTATCGCTTATATCGTTATTGAAAACTTCATAAAACACCATATGTTCAATATTTTTATCTAAGCAGATATTTTCAAAAGCCTTAATTCTATCGATTGATGGAATTTCCTCTGATATAGGACTATTTATATGTATTAACACATCACAATTATTTTCAATAAGGGTGTTTGTAGCTAAAGATGCACCCAAGTAGTTATTTGTATCGACGCTTGAAATATATTTAGATTCCCTTTCGATTCCCACAATAGGTATATTATAATCTTTTAATTGTATAGAAGGAATACAGGAACTAATCATAATTAAGCCTTCAATTTGATATGCTAATAACTCATCTATATACTCTTTTTCTTCATCGATATTTCCATTACTAGTAAAAACTAAAAATTTATAACCATATCTAGAATAAGTGTTTAATATAGAATTTAGTAAATATGAATAAAAGTGTAATTCTAGTTTTGGTGCAATTATTCCTATAAATTCTGTTTTCCCATTAGAGAATATTTTAGCAACCTTATTTTTTTTATAATTCAATTCTTTTAGGGCATTTTCTATTAATAGACTTGTCTCTTTAGTAAGGTTTTCTGGAGAATTAAAATATCTAGAAATTGTAGCAGTAGATAAGTTTGTATACTTAGCTATATCGCTATATGTAATATTTTTTTTCAAAATAACACCTCTTTATAATAAATAATTAATATTAAGTTTATCAAATAAATAAGTGTTTATCAATATTATAGGAAATAAAGAAAAAACAATTGGAAATAGAAAAAAATATAGTTGACCTAATTGGAAAAAATATGATATTATGAAAATGTAATCAAAAATGTAATCGATTACATAACAAAATTAAGGGGGAATTAATTTAAATGACAAAAAAAATTGGGAGTATTCTATTAATTTTCATATTGATAATAAGTTTGGTTGGATGTGAAAAGAAAATAGAAACTGGAAGTATTAGTGGCTTTGATGAGAATGAGGAGTACATTTCTATGTGGATACATACAATAGAAAATACCCCAGAAGGAGAAGCATATAAAAAAAGTGTAGATCTTTTTAATAAAAAATATAACGGAAAATATTTTTTAGACATAGAGTTTATTCCACGTAATGAAAATGGAGGGGGCTACTCAGATAAAATTAATGCTGGTGTTATGTCAGGAGATTTACCTGATATTATAACAGTAGATGGACCAAACGTTTCAGCATATGTAGCAAATAATATAATACAACCTCTAGAAGGTGTATCAGAAAAAGACAAATCTGCATATTTAGATTCTATAATAGAACAAGGAACAGTTAATAACAAGCTTTATACACTAGGTGCTATGGAATCAAGCGTTGGATTATATTATAACAAAGATATAATAGAAAAGGCTGGTATTGAAATTCCTAGTATGGATGATCCATGGACTTGGGATGAATTTTATGAAGTATGTGAAAAAATAAAAAATGTCATTCCGGAAAACGATTATCCGATTGATATGACATTCCCTTCAGGAGAAACAACAATTTACTACTATGCACCTTTTATATGGTCTAATGGGGGAAATTTTGTGAGTGAAGATGGATTAACGGTTGATGGATATTTTAATTCAGAAAAGACTTATGAAACAGTGGATTATTTCAAAAAATTACTAGACAATAAGATGTTTTCAAAAACTAAGATAGAGAATTTATTTGAACTTGAAAGAGCAGCATTTAAATTTGATGGTGCTTGGCTAGTTAATAATATGAAAACTAGTTATCCAGATTTTAATCTAGGCATTGCACCTTATCCTGTAGGAAATGATTGGAACCAAGAAAAATATACACCAACGGGTTCATGGACATATGCAGTAAGTACTAATTGTACTAATGTAAGTGCAGCTACAGAAGCTGTTAAATGGTTAAGTGGTGTTGAAAGTGGTGTCATTCTAAGTGAATTAACTGGAAATATGCCTTCTACATATGAGGCATATGATAAATTACCTCAATTTAAAGATGGATTATATGCATTTTTAAAAGAACAATTAATAACTTATGGTCACCCAAGACCTAAAACACCAGTTTATCCTCAAGTGAGCGAGCAATATCAAAGATCACTAGAAGATATAGTTTTAAATAATAAAGATAAAAAAGATACAATCGAATACTCTGTGGAAAGGATAGACGCAAAATTAAAGCGTTATAGATAGATGAAATGGCTAAAAATAATACAGTAGAAAAAAGAAACTCTATTCTTGGTATGTCATTCTTTGGACCAGCGTTAGTACTTATGGCACTATTTCTATTCATACCAATGATTTTAACACTTGTGTTTAGTTTTACGGATTTCTTTGCATTAAATCCAAGCTTGACAAGCTTTGTTGGATTAGACAATTATGTAGCATTATTTAGAGATAGATTATTTGTTCAAGCTTTTGGAAATACAATTTTATTTGTAATTATAATAGTTCCTTTTCAAATGGGACTTGCTTTTGGACTTGCATTGTTTATAGATAAAATATCATATTGTAAAACTTATTTTAAAATATCATTTTTTATCCCAGTAGTAATGTCGCTAGCTGTAGTTTCTACTTTATGGATGCAAATATACAATGCAGAAGGTATTTTAAATACTCTTTTAGGATGGATAGGAATAGATCCACAACCATTCATATATAGTGCAAAACAAGCACTTCCTTCAATTGCATTTATGAGTATATGGCAAGGGGCAGGATATCAAATGCTAATTTTCTTAGGAGGATTACAAGCGATATCACCTAGTTTATATGAAGCAGCGGAAATAGACAATGCATCTGCATGGGCTAAATTTAGATACATAACTTTACCATCATTAAAACCAATTTTGATATTTGTATTTATAACAATAACAATTGGTGCATTTAAAATGGTTGTTCAACCTATGGTTATGACAGGTGGTGGACCTTCATATTCTACATACACATTAGTATATGACATATACCAAACTGGTACAGTAAACTGGGAAATAGGAACTGCATCTGCTATGTCTATAGTGTTTGCAATATTTGTAATAATTCTTACAATAATACAAAATAAAATAACGAAGGACAAGGAGGAATAGAATATGAAGAGTAACAAACGTAAAACTATTGAGATAATTGTATGTGTAATTATGATAGGAGTTTCATTATTATTCTTATTCCCTATAATATGGATGATAGCAAATTCATTTAAAGGAGATGCTCAAATCATAAAAGATATGAATACATTTGGAGCATTTATACCACCTACTTTAGATGGAAATTTCTTTAGTAACTATATAACTATAATTCAAAATTCTGATTTAATGAAGTATATGTGTAATACAGTTTTTTATGCAGCTATACTTATCGTGTTAAGTGTTTTAGTAAATGGTTTAGCAGGATATGCACTTGCTAAAATTAAATTCCCATTTAGAGAAGGTTGGGTATTAGTAATAACTTTACTTATGATAGTACCAGCTGAAACTATAATAACAATTAACTACATGATGATTGCAAAGGCTGGTTTATTAAATAATATAATAGGATATATTTTACCATTGATAGTCAATCCATTTAATATATTCTTATTTAGACAGGTGTTTGTACAACTACCTGATGAGCTTAGAGAAGCTGCAGAAATGGATCACTGTGGAACTTTAAAATACTTTTTAAAAATAGTACTTCCAATGTCAAAGTCAGTTGTTGCTACAGTTAGTGTATTTACTTTCTTAAATGTATGGAATGACTTTATATGGCCATCTTTAATATTTACATCTAATGATTTATTAACAGTTCAAATAGGATTAAACTCTATAACAGCTAACGATAATACAACTACAGGACAAGTATTAGCTACAATTTCATTAATAACAATACCAGTAATAATTATTTATTCATTATTCTCTAAACAAATTGTTGAGGGAGTTACGACAACAGGAACTAAGGAGGGGTAAGATATGAGCTTTGTATCTTTAAAAAATGTAAATAAACAATATAAAGGAAATAAGAAAAAATCAGTTACAGATTTTAATTTAGATATAGAAAAAGGAGAATTTATAGCATTTGTAGGTCCATCTGGATGCGGTAAGTCTACTACACTTAGAATGATAGCAGGATTTGAAGAAGTGACAGAGGGACAAATAGAAATAGACGACAAAGTTGTAAATGATTTATTACCAAGAGATAGAGGGATAGCTATGGTTTTCCAAAATTATGCTCTATATCCTCATATGACAGTAGAAAAAAATATAGCTTTTGGACTTAAAAATATAAAAACTCCACAAGAAGAAATCAATAAAAAAGTGGATTGGGCGATAGATGTTTTAGGACTTGAAGAATATAGAAAAAGAAAACCTAAAAATCTATCAGGTGGTCAACGTCAAAGGGTTGCACTTGGAAGAGCTATAGTTCGTAATCAAAAGGTATTTTTAATGGATGAACCACTATCAAACTTAGATGCCAAATTACGTGTAAGTATGAGAAATGAAATAACAAAATTACATAGAGAATTAGGAGCAACTACTATTTATGTAACGCATGACCAAGTAGAAGCTATGACTATGGCAGACAGAATAGTAGTAATGAAAGATGGAGTTATTCAACAAATAGGTTCACCAATTAAGCTTTACAATGAACCTGTAAATAAATTTGTTGCAGGATTTATTGGATCTCCACAAATGAATTTTATAGAAGTAAATGTAAAAGATGATGTAGTAGAATTTAACGACGGCAAAAAAATACATCTAACTAAAGGAATGAGAGATAGATTACAAAAATCAGGAAAAATGATTTTAGGTGTTAGAGGAGAAGATATTAAATTCGACTCTTTAAATATGGAACTTAGAAAAGACGATATATTAAAAGCTACTGTAAGCAATGTTGAAGTTATGGGAAATGAAAATAATATATACTTCACATTAGGAGGGGAAACAATAATAGCAAGAGCATCTAAATATGATTTAAAAAGTATAGGAGAAGAAATTGAATTTGTAATAGACTCAAATAGATTACACTTTTTCGATATAGAAACTGAAGAAAGTATACTTAACTATTTAAATGAAAGTGAGACAGCAATATAATGAAAAATAAAGCAATAAATAAACCAAAGTTACATCTAACAGGAAAAAGAAATTGGATTAATGATCCGAATGGATTGATATACTATAAAGAAAAGTATCATATGTTTTATCAACATTTTCCTTATGCACCTCAATGGGGAACTATGCACTGGGGACATGCTATAAGTGATGATATGGTAAATTGGACTTATGAACCGATAGCACTATTTCCAACAAAATTATATGATAGAAATGGGTGCTTTTCAGGTAGTGCAATAGAGGTAAATGGAGATTTATATTTATATTATACTTCTGTTAAATATCTAGATACACCTGAAGATAATATAACAGTACCAAAAGATGATGTATTTGAAGCATCACAAGCTATGCTTATATCTAAAGATGGATTTAATTTTGATAATTTCAATGATAAATCTTTGATAATACCTGCTATTGAAGATAAAGATTTAGGTCATTACACACATACTAGGGATCCTAAAGTATGGGAATATAAAGATAATTATTATATAATTCTTGGGACTAAGGTAAAAAAAGACGATAATGAAAAATATACAGGAAAGTTATTATATTATAAAAGTAAAGATGCGAAGAAATGGGAATATATAAATTCATTTGAATTACATGGATTAGGAGATATGTGGGAGTGCCCTGATATATTTTCTGTAGATGGAAAATATGTATTAACACTTTCGCCAGAAAATTATTATACTGATGGAATAAATCCAACTAATAATGCAGTATTTGGAATTGTAGATTTTGAAGAAGAAACTTGTAATACAAAATTTAAAAAGGATGACTTTAGAGTAGTAGATTTAGGATTAGATTACTATGCTCCACAGTCATTTATAGATAAAGAAGGTAGACGAGTTCAAATTGGTTGGATAAGAATGAATAAACCTTTTGAAAATCATACATGGTTAGGTATGATGAGTTTACCAAGAGTTGTAGAAGTTAAAAATGGACAAATTATTACTAATGTTCATCCAAATATATCATCTTTGTTTACAAAAGAAGTAGATATAGACCATGTAGATTTAAAAAATAGTATATGTATAAAAGCTACTTTAAAAAATAATTCAAAAATAAATATCGGAGGATATGAAATATCATTTGAAAATAATACTATAACTGGTGATAGAACTAAAGTTTGTAATCAAGAAAATGTAGCTTTAAAATCATCAACTAAAGTATTAGAAGATAATTGCTATATAGAGGTATATATTGACTATGGAGTAGTAGAAGTTTATATAAATAATGGACAATATGTAATGACCCATATTGTAAACCCATTAGAAGGTAAATTAGAAGCAAGTAATTTAAGTGATTTTAAAGTATATACTATTAACTAGTAAGGAAAGGAACTTATAACTATGAAATACGATGTAGTAGCTCTCGGGGAATTATTAATTGATTTTACCATTGATGGTAAAAGTAATCAGGGCAATAATACTTATGAAGCTAATCCAGGAGGTGCTCCTTGTAATGTATTAGCTATGCTAAATAAGATGAATAAAAAAACTGCTTTTATAGGAAAAGTAGGAAACGATGCTTTTGGCCAAATACTAAAAAAGACAATCGATGATGTAGGTATAGATTCTAAGGGTTTAATGTTTGATGAACATGTTAATACTACATTAGCTTTTGTAAATATTGATGAAAATGGAGAAAGAAGCTTTTCATTTTATAGAAATCCTGGAGCAGATATGATGCTAACAGAAGAAGAAGTAGATTTTGAAATTATAAAAAACGCAAAAATATTCCATTTTGGAACATTATCAATGACACATGAAAAAGTCAGAATGGCTACAAAAAGGGCAATAGATGAAGCGAAAAAACGAAATATATTAATATCTTTTGATCCTAATTTAAGACCATTATTATGGGAAGATTTAAATTTAGCAAGAGAACAAATCGACTTTGGATGTTCTGTATGCGATATTTTAAAAATAGAAGATGAAGAAGCTAAGTTTTTAACTAATTGTGATAATATAGAAGAAGCTGTGGAAATATTAAAAAATAAATACAACATAAAGATTATTTTATTAACTGCTGGAAGTAAAGGAAGTACAACATATTATAAGGATTTAGTTGTAAAACAAGAAGCTTATTTACAATCAAATACTATAGATACAACTGGAGCAGGGGATACTTTTTGTGGAAGTTGTTTAGGTTATATAATAGAAAATGATATAGATAATTTAAATGAAGAAAAAATAAAAGATATGATTTCTTTTGCTAGTGCAGCAGCATCTATAGTAACTACAAAAAAAGGTGCAATTTGTTCTATGCCAGAAATTGAAGAAGTAGAAAAATTGAGAAAAAAATATGAGTAATTTATATAATTGTTTGTAATGGGAAATGGAGGTAATTGTGACAGAAAAAGAAAAAATGTTACTGGGTAAATTATACAATGCAAGTGATGCAGAGCTTCAAAAAGAACTGAAAAGATGTAGGAAATTAACTAGATTGTTTAATAATTCCACTGAAGAAGATATTGAGTATAGAAGTAAACTATTAAAAGATTTATTTGGAAAAGTTGGTGAAAATATATTTATAGAGCCTACATTTAGATGTGATTATGGAAAGAATATCTATATTGGAGACAATTTTGCTGCAAATTACGATTGTATTATATTAGACGTTTGTAAAGTTGAAATAGGAAATAATGTCATGTTTGGACCAAGAGTATCTGTATTTACAGCAGGTCATCCAATAGATGCAGATGTAAGAATTACAGGTCTTGAATTTGGAAAAGAAATAAAAATAGGAAATAATGTATGGATAGGTGGGAATACTGTTATAACCCCAGGAGTCAAAATAGGGGACAATGTAATTATAGGTGCTGCATCAGTAGTTACAAAGGATATAGAAGACAATGTAATAGCTGTAGGTAATCCTTGCAAGATTTTAAGGAAAATAACAGAGAAGGATAAGATATATTGGAATAAAAAGAAAGAAGAGTACTTTCAAGATTAAAAAGATATAATTAGAAAATATAGATTTATTTGTTAAATTGAAAATATCTGAAACCAACTTAATATGGTTTTGGATATTTTCTTTTTTAGGTTATATTATTATTTTGATATAATAGATAAAATAGAATAAAAGATTAAAAAAGTTTTAATTTATGGAAAGGGTGAGTTTATGAAAATAGGAATTTCAGCATTAAAATTTAATTTAGAAGATGCGTTAAATATATGTAAGAAAAATAAAAAAATAAGCCATATCGAGATGGGAATTGACAACTTAGAAGATGTAGAATCTTTAAAAAAATACAAAGACGAGATAAATAAATTGAATTTAAGTATATCAATTCACCTTCCGATGGAATTAAATACTTGCGAAGACATAAAATATATAAAAAATTCTTGGATAGACTTTATATGTGATATGGATGACATATTAAGCTTAGACTTTGATATAAAATACTACAATGCTCATTTAGGATATATAATGACAAGTAGATTAGAAAAAAATAGACAAAAATATTTAGACAATACAGTTGAATTTTTAAATGAACAAAAATTAAATCAAAAGTTAAATGACAAGTTTTTTACTGTAGAAAATACATACTCTAAAAAAGGTGATTTTTCAAATGTAGGAAATAATAAAGATGATTTTAATTATATTTTTAATAAGATTGAAAATAACAACGTTTATTTTTGTTATGATACAGGACATGATTTAATAAATCCTAGCAATTATGACAAATTAAATTATAAAACAAAAGTAATTCACTTTAGCGACAATAATGGTTTAGAAGATTTACATCTGGGATATAAAAAAGGTATTTTAGGTGCTGAGGTATTTGAAAAAATAAAAAAAGTAGATCCTGAGTATTTAATTTTAGAGATGAATTTTGATGATATAGAAGATACATTAAAATATTTTTAAATAAAATTATAATACAAAAACATATTTCTACAGAAAGTAGTATTTTTTCTATATCTAAAAAATAATTTAAATTTATTATATCTTAATGCAATAGAATTAAAATGTGCTATAATCTAACTACGTAGTTAAATTTACATCAT
>OLPU01002820.1_pt1 | contig 11105 bp, 10 predicted proteins | sample 1673111 | NCBI WGS metagenome assembly OLPU01 (sample SAMEA3136755, study PRJEB25190) | human gut metagenome | reverse complement strand
TCGCCGTTGCCTCCTCGGTCACGTGGCAGTGCAGTTCTCCATCTTCCATTTTTACCCGATCCACCGCGCCTTCCATCGCGCGCATGCCCGTCTTTACCACACCGCCTTCCAGTGCAGGTCCCGCAGCTCCCGCACCGCATAACAGAAAATCCCGGTTCCCCAATACGAGTTCTCCGTTCGTTCCGATATCGAAAAAAGCGTTGATCTTCTCTTTTTTATAGATTCCCGTAGCCACCATGCCGCTGATGATATCGCCGCCCAGGTAATTGGACTTTGCCGGATAAATGTAAACATATCCCTTCACCGGCAGTTCCAGATCTTTTGCCGGGAGAAATCCGGGCTGGTCTGCGTGCACCGCATACGGAGTGTGGAAGACACAGAACGCATCCATCCCAAGCAGAAAATGAATCATCGTTGTATTGCCCCCGATTGCCATCGCGATACAGCTGTTTTCCGGTAACTGCTGCTGTGCTTCCAGTTCTCTCACACAGGTGGTAATGCTGGTTACCGCTGCTTTTCGAAGGATCTCCAGCGTTCCACGGTCTTCCTGACAGTGAAAGATTCTGGTCAGAATGTCCGTTCCATAGGGAATCTGCCCGTTGAACGTGCTGGTTTCGCCTAGGATCTTTCCTGTCGCGCAGTCCACCAGACGGGCAACCACGGTGGTGCTTCCCAGATCCACCGCCACACCGTAATGTAACCCAGTGGTATCTCCCGCTTCCAGATCCACGCCATGCCACGTCTGACCGTCCCACGCCAGCGACACGGTCACTTTCCACTCTGCCTCTTCGCACAGCGGATATAGTTTTCGCAGTACCCGCAGGCTTACTTTTGCCTCAATCCCCTGTTCCTTTAATCCGTCCTGGATCCTTCTCTGATCGGACCGGTTATCGTCCTCGGTCGGAGCCGGAAGTTCCAGATATATTTTTTTACTGATTCCGTCCATGATTATTCCTCTTTTTCTATTGCGTTGCTTCTATTATACTTCTTTCTTCCCAAATAACCAAGTTATGGATTGCGTCGGAGATCCAATTAACGTATACTTAATTTTATATAAGAACATACTTTCTGGTAACAGATGCGGATATCCGCAGAAAGGAGGACATTCATGGATCGCATCATTTTTCATATCGATGTCAATTCCGCATATCTGAGCTGGAGCGCAATTGATCTCTTACAGGCAAATCCGGACAGCGTGGATATCCGGACGATTCCCGCGATCATCGGCGGCAACCGGAAGACCCGCCATGGGATCGTTCTGGCAAAGTCTCTGTCAGCGAAAAATATTTACCATATTCATACTGCGGAACCGGTGGCAAATGCTCTGAAAAAATGTCCGACGCTCACCATCATTCCTCCTGACCACGACTCTTACAGCCGCCACAGCAAACAGTTTGTCGGTTTTCTGCGCTCTCTGACATCGGAAATTGAACAGGTCAGTGTGGATGAATGTTACCTGGACTATACTTCCATTGCTTCCCGTTTTTCTTCTCCGGAAGAAGGCGCGGCCTATATCCGCAACTATATTTACAGCCATTTTGGTTTTACGGTCAATGTGGGGATCTCTTCCAATAAGGTGCTGGCAAAGATGGCTTCTGATTTTGAAAAGCCGAACAAGACGCACACACTTTTCCCTGATGAGATTCAGAAGAAAATGTGGCCACTTCCGATCAGCAGTCTGTTCATGGCAGGACATGCTTCCGTAGCTGTCCTGCAGAAACTGGATATCCATACGATTGGCGATCTGGCTCGGATGGATCCGGCGATTCTCAGCCTGCATCTGAAAAGCCACGGAAAAATGCTGTGGGAATATGCAAACGGAATCGATAATTCCAGCATCGAAAGCGAACCGTCTCAGGCAAAAGGGATCGGCAATTCCACCACCCTCGCCAGTGATCTTACGACCGCGCAGGAAGCGTACTCTATTCTTCTGCAGCTTTCCACCAAGGTAGGGCACCGTCTCGAAAAAGCCGGTCAGTCTGCCAATAACCTGTGCGTGGAGATCAAATACGCGACATTTGACAAATACACCCGTCAGATGCCGCTTTCCTCCCCGACGCAGGATGGGAAAAAGCTGTACCACGCAGCCTGTCATCTTTTTGATACACTCTGGAACGGAAACCCGATCCGTTTACTGGGAATCCGCGCCGGAAAACTGACGGATGCTGATGAACCGGTACAGCTCGATCTGTTCAGTTATGACCCGAAAGCGATTGAAAAAGAACAGAAGATGGAACGGGCGATGGATAAGATCCGGGAAAAGTTTGGGAAAGATCTGATTCAGAAGGGAATCCATTAAATATGCAAATCACCTTGCGAAATTCTGCCGGCTGAATAGTTATATTTTTCTACATGCAGAAATCCCCGTAGCGGATATTTAACGTCCACTGCGGGGATTTTCTGTTGTTTATTGTTTGAACATTACTTATTACTTGCGTTTGAAAATTAGCAGATACCCTGTGCTAACATAGCATCAGCAACTTTTTCGAATCCGGCAATGTTGGCACCTACTACATAGTTGCCTTCGAATCCATAACGTTTTGCTGCATCATCCATGTTGTGGGTGATGTTGATCATGATGTTTTTCAGTTTTGCATCTACTTCTTCGAATGTCCAGCTCAGTCTCTCGCTGTTCTGAGACATTTCCAGTGCGGATGTTGCTACACCACCGGCATTTGCTGCTTTACCAGGAGCAAAGATTACATTGTTTGCCTGCAGATACTGGGTAGCTTCCAGAGTGGTAGGCATGTTAGCACCTTCGCATACAGCGATGGTTCCGTTTGCTACCAGCTGTTTTGCGTCTTCCAGATGCAGTTCGTTCTGTGTTGCACATGGCAGTGCCAGATCAGCTTTGATCTGCCATACACCTCTTCCTTCATGGTATTCAGCGTTTGTGCGAACTTTTACATACTCTGTCAGTCTTGCTCTCTTCACTTCTTTAATTTCTTTCAGAAGTGCTACATCGATTCCGTCCGGATCGTAAACCCAACCGGTAGAATCAGAACAGGTCAGAACTTTTACACCCAGCTGCTGTGCTTTCTGGATTGCGTAGATTGCTACGTTACCTGCACCGGATACAACTGCAGTCTTTCCTGCGATGTCGATACCATTTAATTTTAACAGTTCCTGTGTCAGGTACAGCAGACCATAACCGGTAGCTTCTGTTCTTGCCAGAGATCCACCATAGGTCAGTCCTTTACCTGTCAGAACTCCTTCGTATACGTTTCTCAGTCTCTTGTACTGACCAAACATGTAACCGATCTCTCTTGCGCCGGTTCCGATATCACCAGCCGGTACGTCTGTATCTGCGCCGATGTGTTTGCTCAGCTCTGTCATAAAGCTCTGGCAGAATTTCATGATTTCACGATCAGATTTTCCTTTCGGATCGAAATCAGAACCACCTTTACCACCACCGATTGGCAGTCCAGTCAGGGAGTTTTTGAAGATCTGCTCAAATCCCAGGAATTTGATGATACCCAGGTTTACTGATGGATGCAGACGAAGACCTCCTTTGTAAGGTCCGATTGCACTGTTGAACTGTACACGATATCCTTTGTTTACATGTGCCTGGCCCTGATCATCTACCCACGGTACACGGAACATAATAACTCTTTCAGGCTCAACGATACGCTCCAGCAAAGCTTCTTTTCTGTACTTTTCTTCATTTGCATCAATTACCGGACGCAGAGAATCCAGTACTTCTTTGACAGCCTGGTGGAATTCTGGTTCGTTAGGATTTTTAGCCACAACGTTTTCATATACTTCATCTACATAAGACATGTTACACGTTCCTCCTTAGAATTTGCTCATTGCTTTTTGAATACGCAGACATTATAGCATGGTAAAGTGTTAAACACAAGAAAAAATTTTCGTTTTTTCGACCTATTTCCTACTTTTTCGCTTGGATTTACGTTTTCTCACACTGTACCCGAAAGTACCGAGCTGCTTTCCTACACCATAGTACGTTCCATGGGAATACACCATCGGGTGTGCGCTGTTCAGATCAAACCGGCCATTTTCATCCATATAATCTTCGTCTGCATGAACAGCAACTACCTGTGCAAGAAACATGTGATGGGAACCAAGCTTCTCTGTTTTTACGACCTTACACTCGATATTCACCGGTGACTCCCCGATCATTCCACAGTTCACCTGGGAGGCTTCCACACAGGTCAGTTTCATCTCTTTGAATTTGTCCACGTCTTTTCCGGAACGGACACCGCAGTAATCGGTCGCATACGTAAGTGCTTCCGTAGTCAGATTGATCACAAAAACACCGCTCTCTTCGATCATATGATACGAATAGCGCTCCGGCCGCACCGAAATGGATACCATCGGCGGGTTGGTACACACCGTACCTGCCCACGCTACGGTAATGATATTGTCTTTTCCTTCGTTATCCCGCACCGAGACCATAACCGCCGGAAGCGGATACAGCATGTTGCCGGGTTTCCACTGTTGTTTCGCCATATATTTTTCCTTTACTGCTGTAATGCATTCATAAACTTCGGAATCAGCTGTTTCTTTCTCGATACCACACCTTCCAGACGACAGGAACTGTCTTCCACTTTCTCTCCGAATGCCTCATATACCAGTCCATCCGATCCCTCTCCATAACACAGAAGTTCCGTGGACTCCTTGATGATGTTGGTCAGCATGAAGAACACCATCTTGATTCCATGTTTGCCACATTCTTTTTCCATATACGGCATCAGGCGGTCTTTGACCGTCTGCAGTTCTTCCTCGGACATGAAGCTGATCTGTCCCACACCGAATGCCAGATCATCCACAATAAATTTCTTATAATCCTGATAAAAGATTTCTTCCGGTGTCTTACTGCTCAGATTGCTTCCGGCACGGAACATTTTATTGGCAAAGCTTTCGATCTCGATCTTGGCGATCTTTGCCAGTTCCTGTGCTGCCTCTTTATCACGTTCCGTACAGGTCGGTGAGCGGAACATCAACGTATCTGACAGAATCGCCGCACACAGAAGTCCAGCGATATTTTCCGGGATCTCCAGGTATTTTTCCGCGTAGATCTCATACATGATAGTTGCGGTACAGCCTACCGGCTGGTTGCGGAACATGATCGGCTGGAAAGTCTCCAGTGAACCGATTCTGTGATGATCCAGGATCTCCAGGATCTCTGCCTCTTCGATATTGTCAACCGCCTGGGATCTCTCGTTATGATCAACCAGGATCAGCTGTTTTTTCTTGATGCTCATGAAATTTCGACGGGAAACGGTACCGATGTATTTTCCACGGGTGTTGACCACCGGGAATGCACGGTAACGGGTCTTCGTCATAATGTCTTTGATCTTATCAGTAAAATCATCACTCCGGAAGATCACCAGATTGTCTTTTTTCATAAAATACTTGATCGGAATACTCTGGTGGATCAGGCGGGCAACGGTGAACGAATCGTACGGTGTGGAAATGATCACCTGATTTCTCTCCTCTGCCAGTTTCTGGATCGTCTTTCCGACTTTCGCTCCCAGACACACGATCAGGCAGCTTGCGTTTGCTTCGATCGCACACAGCTGATCTTCCGCACGGTTTCCGAGAATAACCAGATCGTCCTCATCGATAAAACTCTCCATCGTATCCGGCTGGGACAATCCCATGACCACTTTTCCTTTGATAAAGTATCCATGTTCATTACCCACGATGATCTGTCCATCCACAGTATCCGCGATACTCCGGTACTGTGTTCTTGCCTGGGCGAGCAATGTATTGTCATACGCATCCATATAGGATTTGGCGATGTCTCCGGTCGTGATCAGGCCTTCAACCTTGCCTTCTTTGTCTGTGATCGGCAGTGTTACCGCATTATGCTCCTGCATCAGTTTCCATGCCCGCTTCACAGACATGCTGTTTGCCGCTCCCGGTGTCTCATGAAGATCCATGTCCTTCACCTGGGTTCCCACATCCGGCAGATAACCGGGTGCCGGCACATGGAAATATTTCAGTACAAATTCTGTTTCTTCGTTGATCTGTCCGGCTCTCTTTGCCACATATGTTCCCTTGGTTGTTCGATTCTTGATGTCGGCATATGCGATCGCAGAACAGATGGAATCCGTGTCCGGATTCTTGTGTCCGATGACATAAACTTTATTATCTTTTCTCACAAATAATCCCCTAACTGTTGTTCCCGGCATCTGTCAGACAACTCTTCTGCCTTCTGCCGGAATCTGCTTGGTCTATAATTTCTGATTTTTATCTTAGCATACTTAAAAAAAATCAGCAAACAGATTTATTATCTTTCTATGTACTATTCCCCGTACATACAACCGGTATGTGCCGGAATCTTTCTATTTTCTGTTGCCAGATTCCGGGAAACAACGCTATAATAATAGAAACAGCAGATTCGTGCAAAGAAAGGATGAATATACTATGGCAGAAGAAGAAAAAGTAACAGCGGTTGCCGAAGAGGCAACTTCCATGGCAGATTATGAAAAGGAGCTGGAGGCTTCTTTTAAAAAGCTCGAAGAGGGCGATATGATCACCGGTACGGTGATCGCTGTAGACGAAGAAGAGATCACACTGGATCTTCGCTATTACACCGAAGGAATCATCAAGGTTTCCGATTACAGCAGAGAGCCTGGTTTTATGGTAAAAGAAGCGGTTCATGTGGGCGATGAAGTTACAGCCACCGTGATCGGCAGAGACAACCGCCGCGGCTGCATCCTGTTATCCCGCGTGGAAGCTAACGATGTGCTGGCATGGGACAAACTTCGTCAGTTAAAAGAAGACAAAACCGTGCTGAACGTTACCGTAAAAGGCATCGTCAGTGCAGGTGTCATCGCATATGTAGAAGGAATCCGTGGATTTATCCCGGCTTCCAAACTTTCCCTGAATTACGTGGAAGATCTAAACGAATACCTGAACAAGGAGATACAGGTACAGGTTTTTGATGTCGAAGAAGAGGACAACCGTCTGATCCTCTCCGCAAGAGAACTTCTGAGAGAAAAAGCGGAGGAAGAAAGACGCGCAAAAGTATCCAATGTGGAAGTAGGTCTTGTGACAGAGGGTACGGTAGAAAGCCTGCAGCCATACGGCGCTTTCGTCAATCTCGGAAACGGTCTCTCCGGTCTGGTTCATATCTCTCAGATCAGTGAAAAAAGAATCAAACATCCGTCCGCAGTTCTGGCAGTCGGCGATAAAGTGAAAGTGAAAGTCATCGCTGTGAAAGACGGAAAGCTGAGCCTCAGCATGAAAGCACTGCAGGACGTGGCTGCACAGGAGATCGAGGAAGAGGTTTATGAACTTCCGGAGACAGAAGAAGCTACTACTACGCTGGGCTCTCTGTTTGCAAATATCAAATTATCGTAACCATTCAGCACCTTCACAGTTCCATCTGCCGAATAGTTACAAATCATCATTAATTTTGTTTCTGTAAGGTTTTATGACAGATATTTCAATACCTTGTCCCGTAAATTCCCAGGAGAACTGTCTCCCGGTGAAATTTACGGGATTTTTTTTATGCATTTCCCGGTTTTGTTTTCATTTTCTTTCTTCTACTTCTTAATTTTTTCTCATTTTTTAAAAAAGTAGTTGTATTTTCCTGGCAAAGTGTATATTATAATATCATAACGTAGTTTCAAAAACTACATAACAGAGTTTTTAATTTCATTTGAGATAGGAGTTGATCATATGACATTCAAATTAAAAGATCCCGGAAGTGCAATTACTCATTTTATTGGTATGATGATGGCTTTGCTTGCAACCATCCCTCTGTTGGTCAAAGCAGCCCGAGAACCGGACTGGCTGCACCTGATCGCATTATCTGTATTTGCTCTCAGTATGTTTCTTTTATATACTGCAAGTACCACCTACCATTCACTGGATATCAGTGCAAAGGTAAACCGACGACTGCAGAAAATGGATCATATGATGATCTTCGTTCTGATCGCCGGAAGTTACACCCCAATCTGTCTGATCGCTCTGAAAGGTCACACCGGAAAGCTGTTATGTATCCTGGTATGGAGCGTGGCACTGGTTGGAATCATCGTGAAAGCCTGCTGGATCACCTGCCCGAAGTGGTTTTCTTCTGTGATCTACATCGGCATGGGATGGCTGTGTGTGCTGGCATTCTCCCAGATCTTTCACGCACTGTCCAAACCTGCGTTCGGATGGCTGCTGGCAGGAGGCATTATCTATACCATCGGTGGCATCATCTACGCATTGAAAGTGCCGATCTTTAATGCAAAACATAAAAACTTCGGTTCCCATGAGATCTTCCACCTGTTTGTGATGGGCGGAAGCGCATGCCACTTTGTAACGATGTTTCTTCTCGCCTGAGCCTTTACAGCCCACATCACGAATCTGCTGTAATTAGTAAAAACTATATACATCAAAAATCCTGCCGGAAGTTCCATCTGAAACTTCCGGCAGGATTTTTCTATTTCGTCCTTTCTTATACCGTAATTTTTCTTTTTGCATGTTCTGCTGCCACTTCTTCTACGGTTTTCTCTCTTACAACCGCTGCACCCTTGTATCCTTCACAGCGAGGTGTTACATAATGCTCCTTTAAGTTTGTTTTTGCAGCTTCGATTCCTTCTTTATACTGCGGCAACCATTCTTCCTGTGCAACCAGCATTTCATCGATCATCTGCCAGATTTCCGGCGGATTACATACCGCTCCGGTCAGTGGATCCATTAAGGCAGCCTGTTTTAACAAAGACACATCTCCGTGAACAGCTGCTTCTACTGCCAGTTTCTGTACCCAGATGGACTGTGAGCACACTGCTGCACATCCCAGTGGCAGATCCCCCAGTTTTGGAATACTGATTCCGTTACCATCCACATAACAGGGAACTTCTACTACACTCTCATATGGAAGGTTTGTAATACATCCTTCATTCATAACATTGAAATGCCCTCTGTATTTTCTTCCTGTTTCCAGTGATTCGATGATATAAGAGCAATGTTCTTTTCCTCTTTCAGATCCGTCCAATTTCTTTGGTTCTTCCTCACGAATCTTTGGATAATCTGTCTCAAACCAGTTTCTTTCTTCTCTTGTCACACGCAGATATCCACCGGTTTCCCCATTAATCCAATTATCCAGATTGATCCAGTCTTTAATTTCATCCGGACGTTTTCTATACCATGCCACATATTCTGATAAATGACCATTTGATTCTGTAGAATAGTATCCAAACCGTTTCAAAATATCAATTCTGACTTTTTCTTCTTCTCTGAATTTCTCATGTGCTTCAAATCCTGGCAGAATCTTATCTAGCATTTCTTTTCCATGATGTTTCACAGACACATACCATGTCTGATGATTGATTCCTGCACAAGTAATATCCAGTTCTTCTCTCGGAATTCCTAAAACTTCTGCTATCTGCATTTCTCCATGAATTTCTCCATGGCAAAGACCAAGAGTTTTAACACCACCGTACTTATTACAAGCCCATGTTGCCATAGCATTCGGATTCGAATAATTCAGCATGATTGCGCCCGGTTCTGATACTTCACGAATATCTTTACAAAAATCCAGCATTGCCGCGATTACTCGTTGTCCGTACATAATACCACCAGTGCACAATGTATCTCCAACACACTGATCCACTCCGTATTTTAGCGGAATTTCAATATCCGTCTCAAACCCTTCCAATCCACCAACACGTACGCAGTTTACAATGTATCTTGCGTCTTTCAATGCTGCTCTGCGATCTGTCGTAGCTTCGATAACCACTGGAATTCCATTTGCATCCAGATCTCGCTGGCAAAGTTCCCGTGTCTTCTCCAGATTGTCCGGATTAATATCTGTAAAGGAAATTTCTGCTTTCTGCAGCTCCGGTACAGACATGATGTCAGTAAATAATGTTCTTGCAAAAACAAGGCTACCTGCCCCGATAAATGTAATTTTTAAGCTCATAAAAACCTCCCGTTATTCCTTGTTAATTCCATCTTTGCCGGCCTTAGACGTTTCTTTTTATAGCTTCAATATATCAATTTTATACCGGTTCTCACAGTTCTTTTCTCATTAAAAACCATACATTTTCTACCATTATGCATCGATTATGTATATTTTGCTTTATCTTGTCATATGTATGGTTTTTATCCATCTTATACTTGTTTTTTTGATAATTTATAAAGCTTCACACCATGCGATTTTACTTTTGTCACTATCTTATCCACGCTTCCAAGATCTTCCCGTTCCCACAAATCACGAACTTCATAATATCCTTCTAAACCTGCTTTTCTAAAGTCAAAGCTGAAAGTTTCATCCCAGTTAGTAACATTAAACAGTGCAATATAACAGCTACCTTCCTCATCGTGTGCACCCCATGTGATCAAATCAAAGCTTCTCTCAATCTGATGTGCATCTCGACTGTCTTTATGCATCTTCAACACTTCTTCATTTGTCAGCAGTGATAGTGTCCAGGAATCCAGATCTGTCATCTCCGCCCCTAACATCAGGGGTGACCGGAAAATACACCATAATGACATCATTGTTTTCTGTTCATCCTGTGACAAACGACACATGCGATCTCCCACGCCATGTTCGCAGCCAATGATAGAAATATGTCCTAACGGCAGCATATCACAGTCCGGATAGCATCCTTCAGACACATATGGACTCCATTCATTACATCTGGAAAACATTTCCATAATATTGTCCCAACTGTCCCACAGGTCATTTGTGATTCGCCACATATTTGCATTCTCCCGCAGATGTCTCGCTTTATCTAACATTGCCGGTCCCGGTGAGAGGCTTAATACAATTGGACGACCACATCTATCAATAGCTCGTCGAAGCATCTCTATCTCATCCCCCCCATAGGCGAGTGTGCTTTCATCACCTGTTCTGCCATATTTGACACAAATATCATCTACTTTAATAAAATCAACACCCCAAGAAGCATATAATTCCAATAAAGAATCATAATATTCCTGCGCTCCCGGCTTAGTACAGTCAAGACCATACATATCCGAATTCCAGCAGCAAATAGATGCCGGATGTGTAATCTGTCTTGCAGTATACTCTGTTCCTTTAATTTTTATATTCTGAGCCACTGCCTGACGCGGAATACCTCGCATAATGTGGATACCGAATTTAAGCCCCATAGAGTGAATTTTATTTGTAATCGGCTTAA
>OLPU01002814.1_pt1 | contig 11124 bp, 11 predicted proteins | sample 1673111 | NCBI WGS metagenome assembly OLPU01 (sample SAMEA3136755, study PRJEB25190) | human gut metagenome | reverse complement strand
ACAAATAATGTAAGAGATATTATTGAATCATTTGATATTAAAAATGATTATGAAAGCTATATTGATAAACTACTTGATGAGATTAACCATCTAAAATCAAGAGCATTAGTCAATCCTAAGAAAATAACCCATAGGCAAGTAGCTGAAGTTAAGGAGCTTAGAGTTTTAGGACTAAGTTATAGAAAAATAGCTGATAAGACATCACTTGGAACTACTACTGTCTGTAGAATTCTAAATGGCGAATATGATTAAGCCAGTAGTGCAATCAAGGTGGAGATTTTAAAAAATTTTATGAGTGCTGCAACGCAGATCCGAAATAAAATTTTTTAAAATACTACCTTGATGGAACGAAGGGCAATACGCTCTTGCAACGAAGTTGAACCAGGAGGTTCGACTTCCTGGCATGTGCCGAGCGAGATAAAGTTTTTGGTTAAGCTTTTTGTAAAAAGCTTATGGGTGAGCGAAGCGAGGGCAAAGCCCTTACCCTCGGAGAGCAAGTTCCAAAAGTATTTTTGGTATAACTTGCTACGCCAAATAAAAATATGCTACAATTTTTACAAAAGGAGGGATTAAATTGGCTCATTATATGAAACACTCTAAAACTGCAATTGGGCATTTAGGGAAACATTACGAGAGAGGAAAAGATGAAAGTAGCGAATATGTGAAATTTGGCAATCCAGATATAGACCCTCAAAGAACACACTTAAATTATAATTTGGCTCCACAACATGACCAGATGGATTTTATAAAGCAGAGATTGAGTGAAGTTTATTGCTTAAATCGTAAAGATGTTAATGTGATGTGTAGTTGGGTTGTTACTGCTCCAAAGGATTTGGCTTTAGGGCAACAAGAGGACTTCTTCAAAGAGAGTTATAAATTCCTTGAAAATAGGTACGGAAAAGAAAATGTAATATCGTCTTACGTCCATCTGGACGAGACTACTCCACATATGCACTTTGCATTTATTCCCGTAGTTTATGATAAAAAGAAAGATAGATATAAGGTGTCTGCAAAGGAAAGGGTTAATAAATTTGAGTTGAAGTCATTTCATAGTGATTATCAAGAACATTTAGACAAGGCTAAAATTAGGTGCAATGTTTTGAATGAAGCCACCAAAGAGGGTAATAGGAGCATTGAGGAACTTAAAAGGCAATCAGCAACGGATAGATTACAGGAAGTAACTGAAAAAACGTCTAAAATCATTTCTAAGGCTCAAGAAGAGGTTCAAGGTATAAAAGATAGTCTGATACCCTTAAAAGCCGAATATGAAGCTAAGAAGGCTTATGTGAGGGAAGCTGATAGGATATCTCATGTATCTATGATGTACCCTAGTGAAGTTAAAGTAACTGAAAAAGGTCTAATTAATAAACAAAAGTTTGTAACTGTTCCAGCAGAGATGTGGGAAGCTAAACACGTTTCTGCAAATGAAAAAAGCTATTTAGAAAATGCAACTGAAAGGTTTGACAGAAATATTAAAGAGTTTAATAATACATTTACAAGCAAGAATGTTAAGGCACTTACAAAGCGTGTTGAAGAATTAGAAAAAGAGAATAGTTCTTTATCTCGTGAGAATAGAAAATTAGAAATTAAAGCTGATAAGACTATTAATAAAGTCAATAAGGTTTTAAATAAACTTCCTCGTAATGTTGCAGAGCAATTTATTAAAGCTTGGGAAGATTTAGGTAAAAATCATAATAGAAATTTAGATATAGAGAGATGACAATAAAAAATAGTGTTAGGATCATTCCTTAACACTATTTTTATTTTCGGTATATATAAATATTATCATCTTCATTTTCATGTAATAGAATTCTTTTTGAAGAATTAATTTTTTTGTTTTTAACAACCCATTCTACAACACCTTTTTTATCGACAAAATCGACTTTTGAATTATCATAAGAGCTTTTAATTGATAAATATAAATTAATTTTACCAAAGTCTAATTTGCCTATTTCTTCACCATTATTTTTTAAAATTAAATCTGAATAAGTGTTGTAAAAGTGTTCAATAGTTTTAGCAATTTCATTTGGAGACACATTGTTATAATCAAATGTAATTTTCATTAATTCACCTACTTATTTTCGTTGAAAACCACTTGTTTAATTTTTTCAGTTTTAATCTTAACTTTATTTTTTTCTTTTTCTTCTTGTATTTCTTGTTCTGCTTTAGAGAGAATAATATTAGCTCCAAATTTAGCATATTTGTAATTGCTTCCCCAACTACTCCATACTATATTTTTATTTACACAATAAATGTTAGAAGTTCCTGATTTGTAGATTCCAATATATTGTTTTTCTTTTAATAATTTAATTGCTCTAGCAACGGTAACTTGACTAATATCAAAGTGCTCTTGAAGGACTTTATATGAACAAACAACAGCATTATATCCATCCATATTATTTATTAAAAACTTAAATATACGATAAGCAATAGGAGATTTACTCATTAACCAATCCTCTGCTTTATAGTAATCTCTATTCACTTGAATGAAATTATTAAAAGGACTTTTCTTTGCCCTTTCTTGTTCTTCCTTTTCTCTTTTAGTTTCATCTTCTAGTTGTTTTTGACGTTCTTCAAATGTCACTGAATTAGGATTTAATAAATTTCTTTCGTTACCAACTGTTATTGTATTCATTAAAAATTCCTCCTTCTATTGTTATCATCTGATGATACATATACTTATCATTTTTGATAATACTATTATCATTACAAGAAAATAATACCAACATAAATGAAAGTAGTCAATACAAAAAAGAAGTTAATACTTTCAACTATTTATCATACTATGATAAATATAGTTATCATAGTATGATAAATAAGAAATCCGAAATCCATTGAAATTACTACATTCTTTAAAATTTCCCTCTTATATCTTCTTAGAAAGCCCCAAAGGGGTTTTCTAAGACCGAGGGTATCACCCTCGAACTCCTTCGGAGGACTTTGTCCTCCACCTAGTTACTTTGAGCCAAAGTAACCAAAGCAATTTCACTCGCCGTTAGGCAAGAGGAACAACACCTATTGGGTGTTGCTCCTCTGGAGCAATAGTGTCTGACCTTCATTCCATCAATAGCCTTTCTCGGCATATACTCACTCGGCACAAGGCACTCGCTCCGTTATTCCAAGGTGCTATTGACTTCATTATCGGTCTTAGTGTACCATTGTTTTGGAACGATGGTACAAGGAGGTATATTTTAATGTCACCTTTTAAAAATCCATATAAATCAATGAATGAATTAGTTGAAAGTTTAGTCAAAGAAAATGAAGAACTTAAACTTAAATTGAATAATATAGAGGACTTTTATCAAGGAAGAATAAATAGATTAATTAAAAGATTTGAAGATGAAAAATCAAATGAAATTCAAGAATTAAAAAATGAAATTAAGGACTTAAAGTCAAGAGCATTAGTCAATCCTAAAAAAATAACGGATAAACAAGTGAATGAAGTTAAAGAGCTTAGGGCTTTAGGATTAAGTTATAGAAAAATAGCTGAGAGGACTTCGCTTGGAACTACTACTATTTGTAGAATTATAAATGGCGAATATGAATAATAGTGCAATTTATAATTATATTTTCCTTTTGAAATGTGTATAAGGAAATATCCCTAAGTAATATTAGGGTAAATACAGTCTTTCAGGAGGATATAACAATGGATAAAAAAGATAAAATATTCTTAATTTGTTCAATAATTAATACAGTTGTAGATGTTATAAAGCTATTTTTATAAAACCAGTAGTGGAATCAAGGTGGAGATTTTAAAAATTTTATGAGTGCTGCAACGCAGATCCGAAATAAAATTTTTAAAATACTACCTTGATGTAACGAATGGTGGTACGCTCTTGCAACGAAGTTGAACCAGAAGGGTTCGGCTTCTTGGCTTGTGCCGAGCGATAATGGGTAAAGGGTCTAGACCCTTTTTGGTGTCGAGCAATCTCGACTGGGTGAGCGAAGCGAGGGCAAAGCCCTACCCTCGGAGAGCAAGTTCCAAAAATATTTTGGTATAACTTGCTACACCAAATTGACTTTGGGTGTTTTGAGTGCTATCTTAATATCTAGATAGTACTTAAATTAAGTAATCAATTTGGCGTGAAGCAAAGGAGTGAAATTGATGGCTCATGTTGCAAAATATACAAGAGGAGCATTAGGTCATATGTTTGCTCATTATGAAAGAGCAAAAGGAAAAGATAATGAATATATCAAGTTTGGAAATGAAAATATTGATACAAGCAAAAGTCATTTAAATTATAATTTGGGTCCCAAACGTAATATTAGCCAAGGTGATTTTGTAAAAAAGAGATGTAATGAAGTTAAATGTTTAAACAGAAAAGATGTTAATGTTATGTGTTCCTGGGTGATAACTGCTCCTAAAGATTTAGATTTAAAGCAGCAAAAAAAATTCTTTATTGAAAGTTACAAGTTTCTTGAGAGTAGATATGGAGCCGATAATGTTATTTCAGCTTATGTTCATTTAGATGAGGTTACTCCTCATATGCATTTTTCATTTGTACCAGTTATTTATGACGCCAAAAAAGACGTACTTAAGGTTAGTGCTAAGCAAAAGATATCTAAAAGCGATTTAAAGAGCTTTCACGGCGATTTACAGAATCATTTGGATAAAGTTGCTATCAAATGCAATATTCTTAATGAAGCGACTAGAAACGGCAATAAAAGCATTGAAGAACTTAAAAGAAAAACTGCGATAAAAGAAATAAATGAAAAAAAGAATTATTTAAATATTTTAATATGTAAGATAAAGGAAAAAGAAAAAGAACTAAAGTATTTATCAGAAAAAGAAAGAAAATTATCAATATTATTGGATGAAGACATAGATAAACTTGAAGAACAATTGAAAAATTTACGAGAAAATAAAGAAAAAATAATTTGGAGAAAAATAAGAGCTCATGAAGAATGGGTGGAAAGCGATGGACTCTTAGGACAACAACTAAATCTAGAAAATGAAAATTTAAGAGGTATTAGATTAATAAATTTAGATTTAAGAGAAGCAAACTTAAGAAATACTGATTTGAGAAACTCCGTAATATATGCTGATTTAAGAGGTGCAGATTTAACTGGAGCAAAAATAGATAATAGTGATTGGGTTGGCTCTAATATAAATTATATGAAAATTGAAAATGATAAATTAAATTTTATAGAGAATCAAATGGAGCAAGAGAAAAATTGGCATTTACCAAGTATGAAAAAATTAAAAACTATTTCCAAAGAAAAAGAAATGAATATATAGATAGATAAAGTATGATAAAAAAATAGAGTTATGAAATGATCCTAACTCTATTTTTTATTCATCAAATTCTTGGAACTTAGTTAATAGATATTGCTCCTTTGATTTGTTTCCTTTGTGAATTAATTCTGGAGTTATCATAATTGCTCCTGTTCTAGTAGTAATTATCTTAGCCTTTTTTAGTGTGGCAATAGTTTTAGAAACTGTATCTAAAGAAACCTTTGATTTTTCTGCTAATTCCCTATTAGTTATTACTAGTGTATTAGTGGACTTGTCCATATTTTCTAGTATGTATTTAACAACTTGCATTTTTCTATTACCTAAAGTTTCTATCAAGTTAATTATTGATGATAGATATGTAATCATAAATCCATTTCTATCCGTTTTCTTAATTATTTGATTTGCAGTTATTACTTGACCAGTTCTTGTATTAACCCATTCATCAGCACCAGCATATAAGACATTATCTTCCTTTTTAACCTTTGGCATTGTCCTATCTCCCTTATCTCGTTTAATATAATCAAATTATAACACGGAATATAATAATAAAACAATACAAGTGTTCAAAAATAAACAGAACAAATTTTTGTTATTTTCAATAAAAAGTAAAAAAAGTAAAATGTTGATGTACTGAAATTTCAGTACAAATGTATTGAAATTTCAGTACAGATAAAATCATTAAAAACCTAGATAAAATCAAACCTAAGAGGTAAATATACCTAAAATTACTCTTTTCTATATTAATATAAAGGGTTATCCCAAAGGGATAGTTCACTTCATTTCATAGAACTTACAAAAGCACGCTAACGCTTCTATGGGGAGCGACACCCCCATACCCCCTGCGATTATTAAAGAGTAATTCATTCGCTTATTTTTTTTTCTAACAAGGGGCTGACCCCACAAGGGGGTACATAGAAAAGGATGTTTAGGAAGGAGGTATTGGGGGTATTAGCTTCATTCTCTTCAAGTCTAAGTATTGATATTACTTAGTTTATCCATTTTTATATATAAATTTACTCTATATCTATTATTATAAATATACATTTAGCACATTTATAATAATTGGACTTTGTCCAAACTTAGGAGGGTTTTATCCTCTACCCATAAGGGGACTGATCCCCTTGACCCTTATATCTTTCATTATCAACTTTAAAAGAAAAAAAAATTACACTACTTAATAAAAATTAAGTAGTGTAATTTTTTTTCTTTTAAAAGTTTGTTGTACAATAGCTTGATAATTTCCATGCTTCATCAGAACTTCCTATTCCCCAATCAATACTTCCTCCACTTGATATGCTTGGAGATAAGTTTAATTTAGAGTACGTGTGAATATATTGACTGCTATACATTTCTGTAGTTGGTGTTAAATTATTTGTGCTAGCTCTAGCAGCAATCCTAATCGAATTTGTATATGTAGTAGCATTAATTCCAGGTAATTTTGTTAATTCATCAAATGCATATATAAGCGAATTTTGAGACACTTCCGTCAATCTTCCAGTAGGATTTCCTATCCCAGAAGTTGCATAGGAACCCCAAAAATAGTTATTTAATATTGTATATCTTGATGGAATTGTTATTGAAATGAAATCTTCTCCTACATATGGAGCTGTTTCTACATTGAATCCATCAAATCCTGACCATTTCGCATCAGAATAACCTACAGTAAATCTTTGATTTCCACTTACAGCTGAATCTACAAATGTATAAAGCGTAAGTTTTCCATATTTTTGTGGTTCTCCCAGAGATGATTTTGATAATAATTCTTGTTTTGTTACTGGTACAATTTCATTTTTATCATTTAATTTAAGTAAAGCCTCAGAATAGCCTATACTTATAATGTTATGATTTTCTTTAATATTATTTATTAAATCGTCTTCTAAACCATCATGCTTCTCAATTAAACTTTTCAATTTTTGTAAATCATTAATTGTTTCAGCATCCCTTTTTTTGGAATTTATCACTAATTCATTCTCATTTACACTTAATTCAATATTCTCTAGTGATACATCTCCTTTACTAACAACATAATTAGGGTCATTTGTTATATCAATAACCTCTTTTTCATTTTTTATATTCTCTTTGTTAGGCTGTGTTGATGTAGCCTGAACATTAATAGATGTTAACGAAAATATAAAGAAAGTTGTTAACAATCTAGCAGTTAAATTTTTAAATTTAGACATAAAATCCCCCCATTCCTCCCTATAATACCATATATTGTATTAAAATAAAATATATTTAAAATTTTTCAGAAATTACTTTTTATTTATTTCATTTAGTTTATTAACTATAATACCTGTACAACTACAGATTGTAATTACTAAAATCAGTGTTGATATTTCTATTTCAGTAAAGGAACTATAAGTATCAATATTGAAAATTATAAAAATAAGAATTATACCACTAAGTACATATTTAAATTCTTTCATTAAAATCACCCCTTAAGATAAATACACCATATGTTGCAATTAAATTTTAAATTTTGATGAAATAATAAGTTACAATTACAAAAAACAATGGTACTTCACGCATATTTTGTGCTTGTCATAAGTACAATTGATGCTCCTAGCAAGTACAAAGAAAAACCATAAAGCATTGATATTACTAATTTTAAGGATTGTTTTACATATCTTATATTATTTAATCAAAAATCGTTAGATTTTTTGTAATCTTCGATTACATTGGGACTTATCCCAAACCCTAGGAGGGTTTTACCCTCCACCCATAAGGGAACTCGTCCCCTTAACCCCATTTTGTCACTTGCCGTTAGGCAGGAGGAACAACACCTATTGGGTGTTGCTCCTATGGAGCAATAGTGTCTGACCTTCATTCCATCAATAGCCTTTCTCGGCATATACTCACTCGGCACAAGGCACTCGCTCCGTTATTCCAAGGTGCTATTGACTTCATTATCGGTCTTAGTGTACCATTGTTTTGGAACGATGGTACAAGGAGGTATATTTTAATGTCACCTTTTAAAAATCCATATAAATCAATGAATGAATTAGTTGAAAGTTTAGTCAAAGAAAATGAAGAACTTAAACTTAAATTGAATAATATAGAGGACTTTTATCAAGGAAGAATAAATAGATTAATTAAAAGATTTGAAGATGAAAAATCAAATGAAATTCAAGAATTAAAAAATGAAATTAAGGACTTAAAGTCAAGAGCATTAGTCAATCCTAAAAAAATAACGGATAAACAAGTGAATGAAGTTAAAGAGCTTAGGGCTTTAGGATTAAGTTATAGAAAAATAGCTGAGAGGACTTCGCTTGGAACTACTACTATTTGTAGAATTATAAATGGCGAATATGAATAATAGTGCAATTTATAATTATATTTTCCTTTTGAAATGTGTATAAGGAAATATCCCTAAGTAATATTAGGGTAAATACAGTCTTTCAGGAGGATATAACAATGGATAAAAAAGATAAAATATTCTTAATTTGTTCAATAATTAATACAGTTGTAGATGTTATAAAGCTATTTTTATAAAACCAGTAGTGGAATCAAGGTGGAGATTTTAAAAATTTTATGAGTGCTGCAACGCAGATCCGAAATAAAATTTTTAAAATACTACCTTGATGTAACGAATGGTGGTACGCTCTTGCAACGAAGTTGAACCAGAAGGGTTCGGCTTCTTGGCTTGTGCCGAGCGATAATGGGTAAAGGGTCTAGACCCTTTTTGGTGTCGAGCAACCTCGACTGGGTGAGCGAAGCGAGGGCAAAGCCCTTACCCTCGGAGAGCAAGTTTCAAAAGTATTTTGGTATAACTTGCTACGCCAAATAAAAATATGCTACAATTTTTACAAAAGGAGGGATTAAATTGGCTCATTATATGAAACACTCTAAAACTGCAATTGGGCATTTAGGGAAACATTACGAGAGAGGAAAAGATGAAAGTAGCGAATATGTGAAATTTGGCAATCCTGAAATAGACCCACAAAGGACACATCTTAATTACAATTTAGCACCACAACATAACCATATGGAGTTTATAAAACAAAGATTAAGTGAAGTTTATTGCTTAAATAGAAAAGATGTTAATGTAATGTGCAGTTGGGTTGTTACTGCTCCTAAGGATTTAGACCCAAAACAACAAGATGATTTTTTTAAAGAAAGTTATAAATTCCTTGAAAATAGATACGGAAAAGAAAATGTAATATCATCTTACGTTCATTTGGATGAAACCACCCCTCATATGCACTTTGCATTTATTCCAGTAGTTTATGATAAAAAGAAAGATAGATATAAGGTATCAGCTAAAGAAAGAGTAAATAAATTTGAATTAAAATCTTTCCATAGTGATTATCAAGAGCATTTAGATAGAGCTAATATCAGATGTAATGTTCTAAATGAAGCTACAAGAGAAGGTAATAGAAGCATAGATGAACTTAAAAGACAATCTGCAACTGAAAGATTGCAAGAGGTTAACGAAAAAGCTTCTAAAATCGTTTCTAATGCTTACAATGAAGTACAAGCTATAAAAGATAGCCTTATACCTTTAAAAGCTGAATATGAGGCAAAAAAGGCTTATGTGAGGGAAGCCGATAGAATATCTCAAGTGTCTATGATGTATCCAAGTGAAGTAAAAGTTACTGAGAAGGGTTTTATTAATAAGCAAAAGTTTGTAACTGTTCCAGCTAAGATGTGGGAAGCAAAACATATTTCAGCTAACGAAAAAAGTTATTTAGAAAGAGCAACAGAAAAATTAGATAAGAATATTAAAGAGTTTAAGAATACAAGTACAAGTGATAAAATTGAATCCCTTTCAAAACGTGTTGATGAACTAGAAAGGAAGAATAGTTCTTTATCTAGTGAAAATAGGAAATTAGAAGCTAAAATTGATAAGACTTATAATAAAATAAACAATGTATTAAATAGACTTCCAGGTAATGTAGCGGAGCAATTCATTAAAGCTTGGGAAGATTTAGCTAAAAATCATAATAGAAATTTAGAGATAGATAGAGGACGATAAAAATATCGTTAGGATCATTCCCTAACGATATTTTTTTAATTTATTAAATTACTCTTCTACAGTACAAGCAACTTCATCTTCAATGAATTGCTTATATTTAGTCATCATAATAGCCTCGCCTTTAGCTTTTTTATTATTAACTAACTTAGGACTAATCATAATAGCTCCAGTACGTCTTTGAATGATATTAGCCTCTTCTAACAATTTTAAAGTATCTAATACAACTGGTTTTGAAACTTTGGTTTTTTCAGCTAATTCTCTAGTTGTTATTATTAATGTGTTTTCTGATTTACTCATATTTTTCAAAATATATTTAACTACTTGCATTTTTTTATTACCTAAAGTATCTATTAAATTTATAATCTCTGCTAAATAAGTAATCATAAATGGCTCTGTTCTTCCAATAGGTTTAACAAAAGTATCAGCATTACCTATTTCTTCATATTCACCAGTTTCTTTATTAAATCTGTATATAATTTCAGTTCCTGTATATTTCATACTTTCTTTTCTACTCATTATTTTCAAGCCCCTTTATATCAATATATTAATATTATATTAGGTAATTTACCAAAAGGTCAATAAAAACTTGACCAAAAGATAAAAAAAACTTGACCAAAAGATAAAAAAAACTTGACCAAAGAAAAATCTTAAAACCATTGAAATAACTTGCTTAAATTAACTTTTTAAATTTTATCTCTCTTATCTATATATACATAGGGTTGAAAACCCTATGTATATGGACTTTGTCCAAACCTAGGAGGGTTTTACCCTCCACCCACAAGGGAACTCGTCCCCTTGACCCCATTTTATCACTTGCCGTTAGGCAGGAGGAACAACACCTATTGGGTGTTGCTCCTCTGGAGCAATAGTGTCTGACCTTCATTCCATCAATAGCCTTTCTCGGCATATACTC
>OLPU01002813.1_pt1 | contig 11125 bp, 8 predicted proteins | sample 1673111 | NCBI WGS metagenome assembly OLPU01 (sample SAMEA3136755, study PRJEB25190) | human gut metagenome | reverse complement strand
ATGGCGAGGCACAAAATTTTCTTTTTCATACTCTGTACCTCCCTACTGTAAGCTTAAACTGGTTTCGTCATCTGATACATTCACATCTACACCCCAGGCACTCTTGATGGCGTCTTTTGCGTTATGTGTCTGTACTGCATCTACCTCTGCATCGATGTGGAATGTATAGTCACCATACTTGTATGTGTAAGTAATGGTGTTGTCCTTTACTGTTTTCTCTATCTCTGTTGCAATCTTCGGATCAATGCGGAGTGTATCAGATAATGCCGGTGTGGTATCTCCGGCTTTTACTGCCTTTGTGTAATAAAGAACGGTTCTTTCGTCTGTGGTCTGCTGATCTGCAACTACCCAGCCGTTAGTGGTAAGGAAATTCAGTTCGATCAGATCCGGTGAAAGAGTGGTGTTCTTCTTGCCCTCTTTGTCCTGCCAGCTCTTGGTAAGGATCACACGGACGAAGGTGTCGATGTTACCGCTGTTCTGAACACTGAGCTCTTCTTTGTATTTCTTTCCGGGTGCGAATTTCTCCTTTTCTCCGAGAAGGCCTGTCAGGAGTTCCCCGTTTGTTACTTCTTTCTGGTTCTTAGATGTAAAATCCTGGCTGCTGACGACATTGCCATTCTCTAAAAGAGATACGCCGATATTCTGCATCTCGATCTGTGCGGAATAATTCTCACTGTAGTAGGTGAGTGCGGCACGTGTACTGCCGACAGTACTGCCAATCAACAGGAGCGCTGATGCTGTCAGAAGCAGGGCCGATTTTTTTGGAAATGATTTCTTTTTCTTTTTCATCTTCGTTCCCTCCTATTCTGTGGTTTTACTGTCTTCTGTTGTAATTACATGATTCCAGTCTGCGTATGGGTTTCCAACTTTATCGTAAAGAACCGGTGTGCATTCCTGGATAACCACGATATTGAATTCTTCCGGTCTATCCTCCCCTTCCGGGAATTTGTAAGAGATATTGAGTTCCGGTGTGGTTTCGCCTGCCGGAAGAACATCTTTATAGTACCAGTAGCCATCTTTTCGGTCTTCCCATCCGCCATTTGGAGCAGTATAGGTAAGTTCCATTGGGGCAAATGCTTTTACTCTTACGAAGCAATCATAATCACCGGTATTTGTAATGGTGACGTGCTTGCCATCTTTATCGACTGTTTCGTTAGGGATGGTTTCGGTAAATCCCATATTCATCGTCACACCGCCACCGGCTGTTGTATAAGTTGTGAAGTATGCCATTGCACTTCCAACTGCCAGGGTTCCGGTAAGAGCAAGTGCTGCCGCTGCCATGATAAGTAGTTTCTTATGTAACTTTCTCATTCCGACTCCCCCTTCCTAGTTCTTTTCTGCCGGTTCGGTGTACTGATACTGACCATTTTCGTTCAGCTTGAAATTATTTTTTACACCGTAGCCGCCATTCATATTGTTATCGATATCATTGGTAAATGAAACGGATGAAACGGATGTCGAATCGACTTTTGCACCTCTATCAGTTGCTACAATCTTTGCCTTTTGATCATTTGCTGAGGTAAGCTTGTAGCTTGCACCGCTGTACACTTCTTTAACAGTTACCGCAGCTCCTGCAGGGATCTTTGTAATTGTTACGGAAGAGTTCCCTGCGGCTTCAAAGTCAAGGGACTCGATGCGGGTTTCTGTTTTACCCTTAAGAGGTGTAATCTCAATCTTGAATACGAAGGTTGCTTTCTTACCGGTTGTTGCATTATGATGTGCAAGTGTTTTATTGATCTTCAGATCACCATATCTTGCATGTTCTTCCGGTTTCAGACCAACTGCACTGTTGTATTCTTTGGTCAGATCGTAGATCCAGTTATCGTTACCATTGCTGTAATAATTGTTGGTCGGAAGTGATACCAGGTAAGGTGTAAAGGTATAGGTATAATTCGTGGTAACTACTTCCGGTGTATCTACAAGGTAAAGTCCGGTATCAAGACCATCTTTATTTCCGATACCACCTGTTAAGGTAACTGTATCGACCGGTTTTACGGAATCACTCAGCTTTTCTTTTGCTTTCTTTGCACGCTCAGCCCATTTGCTTGCTGCATCGTTATTATCAGCCCTTACCGAAGATACATCCAGTCCGGTGAAATCTTTGGTTGCGGTATAGTTACCGGATACGTCTACATCTGCCACCTTATAAAGATTCACTTTAATGTTAGTGCCATCAGCTGTTAGTTCATTGTCTTCTCCGCTTACATTAAATGCAACCGAACACTTCCGGTCCGTCTTAATCGCATTCGCAGCTCTGGCACCAGGCAGAGTGAGAAGCGGAAATGCAAGAGCGAGAGCTAAGAGAAAAGTACTTCCCTGTTTTAATCGTTTATTCATCATCGCCTCATGTCCTCCTTAAGAAATCTTGGTTATTCTTTGTGAGCGTTTCTCTTGGAAAGGAATCTCAAGAGAATGATCACAAGAATCGTGATTGAAAGTCCTAAAATTAAATAGAGCATATAATAATTCTGAATGGCTTTTACCATAGAATCTGTAACTGATTCGGTAGCATCCTCTTCGCCGTTATATGGAACTCTGGTTCCTCTTACGAGAAGACGATGGGAGTTGACTCCATATGGTGTACAGGTAAATAAAGTTACCTGATCTTTTCCTTCTTCAATCTGGAGTGCTTTCTCCAGTGTTTCGTGATCGTCTTTGTCTACCATCGGAAGAATCTGGTCAACCTTGTAGGCAAGGACTTTATCCAGTACATGGATGTAAAATTTGTCGCCAACTTCGAGCTGATCAATATCGGTAAAAAGCTTTGCGCTCGGAAGTCCACGGTGTGCTGCGAGAACACTGTGGGTACTCTCCCCTCCGATCGGAAGCTTTGTGCCGTTCAGATGTCCGACACCGGTCTGCAGATCCTTGTCACCGGTGCCATGGTAAATGGCAAGCTTGATGTTGATCTTCGGAATGGAAAGGTATCCCATTACTCCGTCATCTGCAACGTTCAGGATCTTCCAGTATTCGGTGCCTTTGATGTCATTTTCATCTTCACCAAATACATCTCCGTAGAGGTTGTTCTGCTGAATGGTATCATTGAAAGCTTTTGCCTTTTCCCACTCAGAGGTGAAGTCCTCCGGTTCCATGTCCTGTATTGTATTGTCATAGCTGCTGATCAGCTGATTCTGTCTGTAGGTGTTCCACTGGTTGGATACCGTCGGGTAGATCAGAATCCCAAATCCTATCAAGAATAACAGACCGAAAAGGAAGGTTGAGATTTTTCTTTTCATAGGCATATTCCCTTTCTAGTTCTTGTTCTCTTTTTAAGAGGTCTCATTTTTCTTCTTTTGAAGCTTCTTCTCCTTTAAGTATAACACAAGGATGAAGATTGCGGTAACTGCAAGACCAACAATTACCCATAAAAGATAATTTGTATGAAGACTGATTCCACTAAGTGGTGTCTTTTCATCGGCAACTTCCTGTTCTACATAATCTACTCTGTGACCACGCACCAGAAGCCGCTCGGTATTGACTCCGTAAGGAGTACATGTCAGAAGCGTCACCAGATCTTTTCCCTCTTCTACTGCGAGAGCGGAGGTTTCTTCCGGTTTGACAACCAAGATCTGATCTACTTCATAACATAAGGTTTCATTTAACACATGAATCAGAAAATGATCGCCTTCATCAAGCTGATCCAGATCTGTGAAAAGAGATGCACTTGGAAGTCCCCGGTGTGCTGAGATAACGGCGTGAGTACTTTTACCGCCGATCGGAAGTGAGCTTCCTTCCAGATGACCGGCGGCCTGTTTGAGAACGTCTTCGTTTGTCGTGTGATAGATCGGAAGTTTGATATCGATCTTCGGAATCTCTACGATTCCCATCATCTCGTCACCGGCAATATTCAGAGCATCCATGTAGGTGGCATCTTCTTCGTCACTGGCTTCTGCGATTGCGAAAGAATCAGGAAGGATACTTGGAAGTAAGGCTTCATTGTATGCTTCTGCTTTCTTAAGCTCAGCGTCATAATCAATTTCATGTGCTGCATCCTTTTCGAATACAGTCTGTTCATAACTGCTGATCAGTTGCTTCTGCCTGTAGTTATTCCACTGGTTTGCAACGAATGGATACAGCAGTAAGGACAACCCGGCTAAAAATATGATGCCAATAATAAGTTTGTTTGCTTTGCGTTTCATCCGAACTCTCCTTGCTGTTGTATTATTTTTTAGGAATCCGGGGCAAGTGCCCCGGATTCAGTATCTGATTATCAATCATGCATTTAATTATTTGTTAGTTTTCTTGCGGCTTGCGAAGAACAGACCAGCTGCTGCGATCATGATAACGCATCCAGCGATTGTGAAGATTGTTGTACCGATACCACCTGTTGATGGAAGAGAAGAAAGTGTTGTATTCACAATATAAGTCTGATTTTTCTGACTTTCCCACTTGCCTTCATTGTTCAATGTAAATGTTGATGTTTTATTATTATCAATTGTTACTGACCAACTAGCTAATGTTCCATCTGTTTTATGAGTAGTATCAATTACAACTGTGTATACATGAGTATTAACACTATATCCGTCAGGAGCTGATAACTCTTTCAGATAATATGTACCTTTTTTCAACTGACGGAAGTTAATCTGTCCATTTACATCTGATGTAGCAGTTTTATATGCATCAGCATCTGCAGCAGTTGCAACTGTATCAACAGTCACACCTTCTCCTGCTTTGTAAAGACCAAATATAGCTCCATCTAATGGTGTTTCAGAATTTTTATTTTTTCCTGTTTTTGTAATGATTCCATCTGTTCCAGTTGCTGTTCCGCCAATATCAAATGTATAAGTATATGTGGTCTTCTGTGCTGAATCATTGTTACCTTCTACTTTAGAGTCATTTGTGTAATTTAATTTAGCTGTGTTGGTATTAACATCTTTCCATAAAACTGCATCACTGTTAACTTTAGCAGAATATGTAATTGTTAAAGTATTACCTGCATACTCGTTAAGTTTATATGCTTTATCCACGACAAAATTAATTGTCATTGTTCTTCCAGTAACGCTAACAGTATAATTTGTACCTTTTGTTAATGTTGTTTCACCAACTTTAACTACCGGATCAACAACGTTACCGGTTTTATCTGTTACAAAATCAAGACCATTTGATAATGTATCTTCCACGTTAAACACCGGATAAGATCCTATATAACTTGGAATTGGAGTAACTGTTACTTCGTAGTTTACAATATCATTAACTTCTACAGAATTACCATAATCATTTCCGTTTGTATTTGTAATTTTTTTATCAATTGTCGGTGCATCTGACTTTTTAGCATTTGCCTCAGTTGTTGTTAAATCTACTGCTCCCTCAGAAATATCTGTTTTGCCGTATTCATTTACATAGTATGCAGATACAACCATTGGGTTATAGCTGTGTGCTTCTGTATTAGATACTAAAACAAGATATGTACCAGCTGCAACATCTGCTGTCCAGGTAGTAGTACCGTTGGTATTAGTTAATGCAATAGGTGTCTTAGTAGTGTCAGCAGCAACAGCATTTGCCAGTGAAGTTAACTGTTCTGCGCTTAAAGTAGTAAGATCCGCTTTGACCATATCCTGTTTAATCACGTTCGGGTACAATGAATTATAACCACTAAATGTATTACCTGCGCCTTCATATTTTGCCTCAACTACTTTGTAAGCATTTACCTGAATGTCAGTTTCATTATCAATTCCCTTTACTGTAATTGTTGCCGTATCGTCAGCTGTTCCGAAAATTTTATCATTTCCAGAATTTGCTGCAAACGATGTCATACTCATTCCGAGTACCATAGCCAGTGTTAATAACACTGCAAAGATTTTTCTCATCTTCTTCATATTTTTGTCTCCTTTTCTTTTAAGGGCTTTGCCCATTTTTATTGTCCCCTCATATGGGATAATAACGTTTTTGTGTGGCAAGAAGCCACTGAAAAATTAATCCTTACAATTATTTTCCCAGCACCTCCTTGCATTTGTTTTTATATAAGATCCATACGGCTGCTCCCATGAGAAGCATTCCACCGATCATATACAAGAAGATTCCTGTTCCGCCGTTTGATGGCAGTTCGTATACGGCTTCATTCTGGTAAAGGTAATATACTACATCCTTATCATCTACTTTGCCTGATACTGTTTTAATAGATGATGTACCATTTTTTGATGTAATGGATTTCAATGTGCCGTTTCTCATGATCTTAACTTCCCATGTTTCAGCACTGCGTACATATCCAACCGGTGCAATTTTTTCTTCCATTGTATAAGTTCCTTTTGGAAGTGTTGTAACCTGGTTTGTATCTGCACACTCTTCTGTGTTATACCATATAAGCAAACCGTCTTTATTTGATTTTCCGTAATATACTTTAGAACTATCTGCTGTTGATGTCAGCTTAAATTTTGCACCTTCAAGATAGAGGTATGGATCATCACTGCTTGCACTTACTTTTTTGATTCCCCAGCCATTTGTCACTTCTTCGTTGGTATATTCTACTACACCAAGTATTCCGGCTGGATTATTGTAAGTGGATGGTGTTATATTTCCAACCTTATCCATACCAATGACATCATTTCCAACGTTATCACGACCCATCACAAATGTGATGGAATCATCTGTCGTATCAGCGATCTGACAATTTGTACTCAGACCTTCAAGAATTCCTTTTACAGCTTTTACATCATAACCGCTTGTTTCATTCTCAGTTACTACATAAGTTCCTCTTGCAAGATTGGAAACTTTATTCAGTTCATCACCTGCAAGCGTTCCTGTTGTCTGACCTGCTGCTACGGTTACCTTAACAGTCGCAATTTCCTGCTTCGATGTTACATCTGTTCTGGTAATTGTAAAGTTAAATTCTTTCTTAGTGTCTGGTGCATTTTCCAGTTTCTTAGTAATATTAATCTTACCGGATACAAGTTTAATTGTATAAGTGCCATTTTTTGTAACACCCTTTGAATCAACTGCGTAATACTTCTTGCCGTCTTGAGTACAGTTTCCATTCTTATCGCCAATGGAATTTGCTGCTGATGCTGTACCACTTGACTTCGGAGTTACTGTGACTTTTGCATAATAAACAGTTTCTTCCGTCAATGCTGTATTCAGGATATCATTTTTACTGATGTCTTTTGTACAATCTGCATCTTTAAACCATTTTGTTGTGATTGTCACATCATCCAGCATCGTATATTCTGTACCTGTTGTTGATTTCAGCTTTGTTACTTCATTCAGCTTCGCTTCATCAATATAGTCTCCCGGTTTGTCACCTTTAAAAATCGTTTTTTCGCCATTATTGACATTGAAATCAACTTTTACATTTACGGTTGGCTGATTAAACTTCCGGTCATCGGTTCCGACTGTAATACCGGATTTCGGTCCATTGGTAACAACATCATTGCCACCAATATAAGCATCTTTTGCTTTTACCCGAATTATCTTGCGCCATCCAGGTGTACCATCTGTACCTTTTTTACCAATAACTGCATTGTTCCACTCAATGTAAGTCTGACCGTTTTCATTTGTCTTGATCTCGCCGCCCATAGCTGCAATATTTGCTTCTGGTGTCACAAGTTCAAATCTCGGATCAATGTAGTCTCTTACAACAGCTCCGGAAATCGGAAGCGTATCTTCAATGGTCTGACTCACGAAAGCAAATGCCTGATTGATTTCCTGAGTGCTGGATGCATTAAAGGAATATCCTTGACCAGATGACAATCCAGCCAGCCAGGTCTGTGTTTCGTCTGTCAGACTGACACCGATGGTCATTAGCTTGATGCCTGCATCCTTAACAGCCGTAGCGGAATTAACTGCACTATTTAGAGCATCTGATGTTCCATCCGTCAGAAGAACCACATATTTGTCAGCAGTAGTGCTGGCATTCAATTTGTCTTTTGCAGCATTAAGTCCCAAATCCTGTCGTGTACCACCAGTAGAACCCAATCCATTGATGGCTAAAATAATCTGATTATATTCACTGTCCACGCCGACACGTAACAGTGATGTATTAGTATTTACACTGCTGCTAAAACCGGTTACAGAAACTCGACTGTTTGGAGATGTTGTCCGTAAATTGCTTACAAAAGCTGTTGCAGCATCCTTTACTGCCTGAATACGGCTTTTCTCATTGTCCTTTTTGCTGTATACAGTATATTTAGACCTGGAATTTTTATCTCCTTTATATGACCAGTCCATCTCATTGTCATTGTATCCAGCATATCTACTATACCAGCCTGACCGCCCATCTGACCGCCCATATTTCATTTCATACCAACTATTATCACTACAATAATAATACGTTTTACTGGTATCTAGCTCTGAAAGTTTCTTTTCTCCAATCAACTCATAAGATGCATCCCATCGCATACTTCCCGAAGTATCGATAACAAGTGATACATCTACCGGTCTTTCGGTTGTCTCGGCTGTCTTCACCAGTGAAGATGCACTGAGTGTGATATCATATGTACGGGCATTCCAATCAACCAGCTGTGCTGTTTTTGACTGTTCCCAATTTGCTTTGGCATTCGGGACAGCTGTCACAGCAGTTTCATCTTTATCACCGACAGCAAACATTTTTGCTGTTGTTGTACCGCCCTGAGATTCTACAACTACTTTATAAACAGTATTTCCAGCCACATAGCCGCTTGGAGCTTTTGTTTCTTTCAGATAATATACTTCACCATAGGAAAGGTTGCTCAATGTAACAGTTCCATTTTCATCACTTCTTATTGTTCTAAGTGATGTAGTCAAAGCTTCATCTTCATAAACACCAAATTCCGCGCCTTCCAGACCTTTTCCAGTTTCAGCATCTGTTTTTGTAAAAGTAAGGCTTGTATTCTGAATCTCACCCGGATTTACGATACTGCTGTTTGGAAGTACATAAGTCATGCTACAGTTTGATTTATATGCACCACGTTCCAGATACAGTACCGTCAGTTGATGCGGATCCGAACCATGTTCTTCAACATAGGCTTCTTTCTCCTTATCTGTGTATGTTTTCTTTTTAAGAAGAACGGTCCACAGATCTACGTAGTCCTCCATCTGGTCATGAATACCACCTACATCTACCACAACCTGGTTGCCATCCATAACTACCCAGAGGTCATCATTACCTCTAAAGCTGTAAGTCAGTGCTCCGATATAGTCTTTTAAGCTGAACTGAATATCATAACGCATTCCAAAGTAATAGTTATGATAGTTATCACCGGATGCTTCACCGCCATCCTTTTCTTTTCCTTTGTAATCATCCAATGGGAAGAAATTACTCATATCAGAAACAACGGTTCGCTCACCTTTTTCAACAGCGGAGAGTCTATACTCATTACCTGTCCGGTTAAATTTCAAGTTAAAGTCTGTATAATACTGTTTTCCAGAGCCTTCTTCGGCATTTCTTGTTGTAAATAGTCCCGGTTCTACAATCGGGTTACCATCTTTATTTGTACCCATAAACAGGGCTCCGGTACTTACATCTACGCCGGTAATAATATCTTTGTAAATATAAAATTTACGATTTTCATTATATTCATTGATATCTACATCGTTCTGTCCGTCATGGTAATTTTTGTATACAGAATAGCCTTCTCCAGGTTTTCTATATCCATCATTGGCACCCATTGCAAAACGTCTGTCTGCTGTTGCTCCACCGTAGTTGGATGGATCATTGATGCTCTTCTGTCCTTCTGGTGGATTGATCTGATAATCATAAAATGTAACATTTCCTCTGAAATCGTTATCCGTAGTCGCCTGATAGAATACACAGTAATTTGTATTCTCACTCAGACTCTCTGCAATATTACCATCCTGGCTCAGACGTAACGCATTTCCTGTTTTATTTCCATTTTCATCTGCTTTACATACTGAAGCGACTGTATAGTTGTCACTCTTCTGAGCTGCAAGGTTCAGTGTTCCTCCTTGCTTCAACGTATAAGTCTTGCTGGCAAATAGTTTTTCATTCGTACCGCTTACCCGGTAAGTCACATGTACCTGAAGCTGTTTTGTTGCTGCTATTGTATAAGTAGAATCACCTGTTGCCACTGTTGCGGCATCATCATTCAATGCCACCGGTTCTGCTACGTTTTCTTCTTCAGATACTGTTTCTGTTGTGTAGAAGCCATAAATCTGATTTTTATCTGCTGAAATTTGAAGTACCTGTCCTTCTCCGGCTGCAACTACTGTTTTGTCAATTACTTTTAATGAAGAATCATAGCTAAAAGCAGTTGCATTTTCCAAATTCATATTTAGATTTTCAAAGCGAAGGGTAATAGTTGTATTAGGTTCTGCTGACACACCATTTACTTTAAAATCAACCTTACACATAACCGCATCTGTAAGTGCTTCATGTTCTTTCAAATTGCTCTGAATTGCATCTAGAATACTTTCCTCATTTTCAACTTTTGAAAGATCCATCGTAATTTCGTCTGACGGATCATCCAGATAGAAAGCATTTTCAGGAATGTCTGCATATACAGTACCTATGGTCTGGTCATCCACATTTTTCATTTCTTGTGTCAGTGTCATGGCCTGACAGCCTGTTTTGGCATTTAATCCATCCACATTATCATCAGCGAATGCTGATGTCGCACTGCTAAGCACAAGTACCATGCAAAGCATGAATGCTATTAAACGTTTCTTTGTATTACTTTTCATGGCGTCCTCCTTCTATTCCTCAATTCTGACTTCATAATTGTTATCAAGTGCTCCGTCTATCAGCTTCAATAATTCAAGGGCACTGCGGAAATGCTGCTCTCGCTGCTCTTCCACCCAAGTAACGCTGCCCTGCCAGGTACCGTTCTGCTGATCCATGATTTTTATTAAAAAAGTTCTTGTATTTTTTTGCTTTTTATTCATGTCAGTTTTCATCTGCCCTTCCTAATTATTTAGACTTTTTTATCTTATATAGGTATTGTATCTGACAAAGCATTACGTGAATCATTACCAATAATGGAAAATATTAACTTTTTTAAGCTATAACAAGAAATAGTAATGTTTTTGTAATAATATAATGATTTGATACCAGGGGCAAAAGGTCAGAAAGCCGATGCAAGCTTGCTTGCGAGAGTGCAAAGCACGTAGCAATCTGGTATCAAAGGGGGCAAAATACCTTTTACCCCAACATCATGATTTGTAGGAGTGCGTAATATTTGTGTCTGACTCTACTATA
>OLPU01002811.1_pt1 | contig 11135 bp, 2 predicted proteins | sample 1673111 | NCBI WGS metagenome assembly OLPU01 (sample SAMEA3136755, study PRJEB25190) | human gut metagenome | reverse complement strand
AATAAGAAACAATAGCAATTCCGAATATCAGGATAGCCATAATAATCTTTCCAAACAAACTTCCTTTTTTTTGCTGAGCAGGTTCTTCAACGCTGTCGTCTTCTTCATCAGCATCCATATCAGACTCATCTTCATAATCGCTGCTGATTGTATCAGATTCTGAATCGTCCGAACTGTCTGCGTCCTCATTATCCAAAAGACTATCATTATCTTTTGTTCCGGTACCGTCACTTTGCTGAGTGGCTTCTTTTGCTTCTTCCTTTTCCATTTTTTGCTTTTCTTCAGAAGTCAAATAAGGACTATCTTCGAAACTCATTTCACCCTTTTCTATTCGCTGCTCTACTACTTCTTTCTCATTGTCATCAAGCGCTTTCATATTTTCGCTTGTTTGATTGTTGATAAAGTTTTTTGCAGAAGGAGTCCAGTTTCCAGCTTTGTCCATGTATCCATAATTATACATATTTTTACAATAGTCTTTATAATCGTCATCTGATTGAAAAGCAGCTTTTTCTCTATAAAATCCCTGCGTAAATGGCTCATCTTTTGTATAGTCATAACTTGCACTTGTAGCGCTATCGTCAATCTCTTCAGAATTCTCGTTTTTAGTATTTTTATTATTATCACCATTGCTGGAAGCATATATATATGTTGGCGCCAATATTACTAAACATAAAAATAATGCCAAAAATATTATTATCTTCTTACACTTATTCATACTCTCACCTCTCTAAATTATAATCCGGGGTATCGTCCATAATGCTGAAAACCAGTGTATGCATTAATTTTAATACCCTTTCCAGGAGCATGATAAACCCCATCTGTTGTTCCTCCAGTACAGTGAAGCCAATATTTTACTCCATCTACGGTTCCAATATAAATGCCTACATGGTCAGCACCATAAGCCACTCCAGGCCAGTGCTTTTGCCCAACATCTCCTGGTATTAACTCTGATTCACTGATTTCATTAAAAACGCCGGAAATACTTGGGGTTGCCCAATCAGCCGCGGCTCTACCTTGTGTCGCAACTTTAGACCGCCAATAACATTGTCCAACAAAAGACGAACAATCCAAATATTTAGGATTTTCATATGATGGTGAATTTCTTGCATCCATTGAATATGTAACGCCATAAAGCAGAACGCCTTGTTGTATGATTTCTCGCCTCTCCTTTGTTACCCTGCTATCCCATGTTCTCATGCATTTTCTTAAAATTTCTTTCATTTCCTCTGGCAATTCTCCATAATCCATTGAACCACCACCAGTGCACGTATAGTTTTCAAATACCTTCTGATAAAAGAACTGGTCAGAATATTTATATTCTCCATACTTATCATCTTTCTTTTCTTTACCTTCGTCTGTTCTTTTTACACCATCAGCAATTACTTTCGCATATCTCTTAATGATAGCATCATAATCCACTTCTTCATCACTGCTACTCTCTCCTTCCTGCTTTTTGCTGGCCATTGATTGCTGGTCACAGTAATTCGTAAATGTAACAAAATTTGTAAATCCGCTAAGTTTTGTCGAGGTTGTACTGAACCGGTTCTTTATCGCCTCAGAATCTCCGCCAAATTCAAAACCCTGTACTGCACTCATAAGTGTTTCTGTTGAGTATGGTGAAGGATAGCATGCATCCTCTATGATTCTGCTAAACGCCTGCGCTGCAATATCAATAGAATCAGCTACTGTATAGCAGCTGCCATTATCTCTATGCCATTTTTTCTGTGCTTCTGATTCATCATCAGCGTCTGGCCACGGAGTTGCAGGAGGAGGAACTGGTGTTCCAGAAATATCACCCCATGGAAGAGGTGTCGGCATCGGAGAAGCAGTCGGAGCAACTAAAGACCCCACTGGTGTTTTATCACCATTTTCTGCTCTTGCCAGCCATGAACCGTTTATATGGAACAAATCAAATTTAAAGTCAGGGTTTCCGGTCTTTTTTGTTGTTGCCTTACCTTTCTTATCGGTAGCTGTAACTTCTTTTTCGACCTCATTCCCTTTTATAGCCTTGGCTGTTGCATAGTCATCTTTATATTCATTAAATCTGGCCTGAGCAATCGCTTTAAATATTTCCTTATAAGGCTTAAAACCATATTTTTCAGCTGCAGCATCCATTAAATCTTCGAACTGTTTAACTTCGTCTGATAAAATCGCCTGACAAAAATTACTTATCTCTATCGTTTCATACATTCCTTCAAAGTTGTTCCAGTTTGTTGATGAATAAAAATTCTTCATATCTTGCGTTACATCATCGTCATTATTCCATAATAATGGTTTTTTTGTTTCACTGTTACGCATCGTGTAAAGACTTTCAGCCATAGAATACGCCAATGTGCCAACACTGACTGACCCCGGCCATTTATAAGCCTGAAAATCAAATTTTGATAATCCAGGCATAATACTTTCCATTGCCTTCTTTTCCTTAGCTGTTGGAGTTGGCGTTGGGGATTCTACTGCCCCCAATGTTGGGGTTGGTTCAGTACCTGTATTGCCTGTATTACCAGTGTTTTTGTCTGAATCTGTATTTCCTGAGCCTGTATTATTTTTATCGTCTTTTTTATCATCTTTATCATCTTTATTCCAACCGTCAGGAAATGTAGTCTGTATGTTTTCAGCATATACGTTTTGAGTCATAAAAGCCATAGACAGAGCAACATCAGAAGCAGGTGTCACAACCGTACACGCAATTGCCATTACGACTGATAAAATTTGATTTTTTTTATATTTTTTTTGCCGCTTACGCGGAGACATGTTTGTCTCCGCATTGTGGCATGTTTTTTTGTTATACATAATCGCCCTCCTTATAACATACTTTCAATAGTTGCAATATCTTGATTTAAGGAAGCTTCTCTCTGTGCTTCGTACTTTGCTGCTGGACGTTCAAAGTATTTAAGGAAATACCGTCCTGCATCATAAGCGCTTGAGCACTGCAGGAATCCATTAACGCCTGAATTTGTCCATACCGCGCTCGATGAAAATTCATATTCAAGGAATTTACATTGACCTTCCAATGTATTGTATTTTACGCCATTGTTATTGCACCATGTGACAAGGTTAGTCCTTCTTCCGCCTGTCCACTGTACAAGGCCATATCCTCCGCTTCCATCAGAATGCTCTGTTGCCGTATAATTAAAATCACTCTCATGCATAATATTTACTAATACGCCAACTGCCTGTTCTTTTGTAAGCTTAGGGGTCATGTCTTTTGTCAAGAACTTATAAACATGTCGGCAGACTTCTTTCTGTGATTCAGTCATTACCCCAGGGCTAAATGAGCCTGAGCTTGTCTCACCGCTATCTGAACATGTTCCGGGAATTCCCATCTTAAATTCAGGTTTTTTAATTCGCTGAGTTCCATATTTGAGAACTGATTCTTTTGCCTTATAGTTTATGTCTTTTATCTTATCGCTTGAATAATTTGGATTTTCTTTATCAAAATCGTCAACTCCGTAAATGTTTTTATCATACCATCCCTTGATATCAAGCAAACTGTCAAAATGTAATGTAATAACCGCAGTACTTGTCTTTTTATGTCCCGGGCATTTTTTATATTTAGTCTCAAACACCAGGTCTCCATTTGCATCAGTTTTTTGATGTACGTCCGGAATCCTTGTCGTTGTTCCGTCTTTATATGAGACAAGTCTTGTGTCATAAACCATTACCGGAACCTGATATGTCATACCATCAGTATTTGTTTCGTCAATTGCCTTTCCATTTTTGTCGTATGTAGGCAAGCCATCAGGACCCTGATGATACTGAGTTACAGGAGTCCATGTGATAATATGTGACGCGTTAAACAATGCTACTAATGTTGAATATCTTAAATCATCATATCCGCCAATAGTATAGTTGGTCATGTCTAAGCCATACTTATCAAAATATGCAATCAATTTCCATGTATCATCATCAATCTTATTTGTAACATCAAGTTCATGAGCTTCATCTGCAGCTTCTTCATTAATTCCTGACTTATCTGCTTTTGCAAGAATTGTTTTCTTTACCGATGTTACATCATTTATATCAAAGTCATACATTGCGAGAACCATGGAAATAAGTTCCTGGTTGTTGTTGTAAAAACCATAAACAGCACCCTTTGCAGTAGATTTATCATATCCTTCTGGGGTCGGTGTCGGAGAAATTCCGTCAGGGGTTTCCTGGTCTTCTGGGAATGTATAATAAATATTATTTTTCTGGTCAATGATATCTCTGTATACATCCTGGTCAATTTCCTGTCTGTAGAAGACGTCTGCACTGACACTTGTTGATAAACCTCCACCTATTGTTGCAAGGTCACACGTTCCATCTAAAACACTTCCAAGATTTGTCGCTTGTACTGGAAGATACCCCTTTCCATTCATATTTTCAGGTTCTCCATCTTTTCCCATAAACTCAGCAAAATCTCTTGTGTGTGCTCCGTCTGGCATATGATGGCCATAAACCCCTTCAGGCTCTGCAGGGTAGTTGGTATGTTCATGCGCTTTTGTATCAAACATCATCATATAGATTTCTTTTGATGCAGGTTCTCCACCTAATGATATTGGCTGATTAAACTCAACTTTAAGCACATCACCTACCTTTCCCCAAAACGTGCCGAATGCTACTAAAAATACAGTCTTGTCTCCATATTTAGCAACAGCATAACCGTTACGGCTTTCAAGTACTCCATCTGCTTCGAGCTTCTTTTTTAATGTGTCGCAGTCAGAACCGGCGCTCCAACTGATATCAATTGAATTTTTTCCTTCTGTATTCCACCATGTACCCTGTGTAACATCGTATAGACTGTTACTTGGATTGTCTGGGTCTCCAATCTTAGAAGAATCTCCCTTTTGCATCTGCGGGCCTCCATCAGGGTCTGTTCCTGATGCTGCAGTTCCACCGCCGCCACCGCCGGATAATGCATTCCTAAATGACGCATGGCACAATGTAAGCAAATCAACCATTTCCTGTGCTGCTTCTGTAGTATCTTCATCACCGGCATCATAATAAACTTCATCGCCTTCATTACTTATAAAGGACAATATTGAAAAGATTAATATAAGTACAAACAGTAATATCAGTAATATCGGAGCCATTGCACTAAGTATTGCAGTACCAAGCATTGTCAATAATCTGATAATGATTTGTACCATGGTTTTTAACGATTTGATTGAAAGGTTTTTTATGCCATTTCCAAGCATCTTAAATTTTCTGATTGCACGCTTGCCTCTTTTTTTAACTGTAAACTTGACGCCTTTTCTTTTTACAAGCCTTCCGGTACTCATTGTAAATCGGGCTCCATATGTAAGCGCTTTTTGGCTGGCACGAAACGCGGAGGTTGATACTTTAGCAACAGAAATCGCGGCTTTTCGCGTTGCATCAACTGCTCTCGCGAACTTCATGGGTACACTTCTTACAAATTTTATTGTCCTGTAAGCCTTCATCGCTATAGACCGAACCTTTCCGGCTCCTCCAAGCATTATCATAAGACCTCTGAATGTATAATCTGACCCCATATACTTATTTAAAAAGTTTTTGGATTTACGGTAAGCATTTACACCCGCTCTTTGAAGCTTATGAGCCTGTCTTGCAACAAAATTTCGTATTCCATTGATTCGGTTTATCTTAAGCATATTTTTTATAATTGCTTTCTGTTCTTCTGTTACATTGCCGGTCTTTAAAAGCTTTTTTAACGCCCTTCTGTTTGATGGAAGATTGTTTGCTTCTACCAGCATTGCCATTGAGGCAGCAAAGAAACCGTCTTCAATTACACCTCTTTTAATCTTTCCATTTGATGCGTCTATGTATGACTGTACAAGCTTCATGCTTTCTTCAGGAATTGCATTTTTGTCCATCATTGTCTGAAGCATTTTGACATTCGTCGGGAGACCGGCTACCTCAAGTTGAAACTTCAAATAAGCACTGTCATCATAAGCGAATATTCCATTTTTTATGATAGTTTTTCTTGTGTTTTCAAATACATTTATATAATCCTGAGCCAGTCGCGCACTTTCTTCATCAAGGTGCCCTGCTTTCAGCTGTCTTTTTAACTTATCAACATTGCAAGACATTTTTTTGTCAGCAAGCTGTGTACGCAAATCAAATAAACATTCCTTTTCAATGTCACTTAAGTGCCTGTCTTCAAGAATACTGTTGATTTTTGCAATCTTTGAAGCCGTGTCTGCATTTACTGAGATAATCTTATTGTAATTTTGTGCGATAAAATCAATACTTTCTTTACTGAAAGTGATTTTTCTCATTTCATTTGATGCATAACGTGTCATCATAACATGCATGATGCGTCCTTGACGGTCTATCGTTCCAGATATCTGATGTCTTCTCAACAGATTTGATAAGTTTCTATCTCCAAAGCGTTCAGTTAACTTATTAGTCGCAAATGAATCTCCATCTTTCACAAAATCATCAGCAGAAATTGTTTTGTTAACTATCGCAGGAGCAAACGATGCTGCAATTCCAGATTCAACAAATTTTTCGCCAATTTCATTTATGTCAGTTGCGTTTAATTCTTTATTAGAGAGTGACAAATTGAGTTTTGTTCCAGTTATAATTGAGTTTCCGTCTGACCCAATCTGAAATCTAACATTATTAGATGTTATAATTTCATTGCCATTAACGAAAGCATCCTTCCATCCAACAAAAACCAAATTGCTTCTCTCTGTCTTATAGACATTCAGCAATACACCATCAACATTAATAGTGCCATCAGACCTAATCGTGAAAAACTTCATTCGGCCATCAATTTTAAGGCCAACTTCATTATTTTTAATAGCACCAACAAGGCCTACATTTTTAACTCTTGATGACGCATTATATATATCAGCTCCGATTTTGGCTGCTGCAATACTGTTACCGATTGAACTTTTTGTAGCGTTTTTTATAGCTTCTGCTGTGCCATTAGTTGAAAATCCAGCACCACTTGCCGGCGAAAACCCAAAGCTAGGGTTATTATTAAATTCAGCAATCATTTTCGCCGTCTCAGCATCAATCTGGCCAGCCATAGCGTATGAATCAGCAATCAATTTATTACTTTTAGAGGTTAAGTCTTGGGTGTTGTTAATTGCCTGATTCCACATCTGTGATTTATTTTTTTGCTTTACTACGGCTTCGCTTACATCCTTTACTGTATCTTGTGATATAGAAGTATTAGCGCTCGCCGCTATACTTTTATTTTTATTTGTTACTCCACCAACAGCAGCAGCGGCAGCGACCTGGCCGGCAACAGCTTTTGAAACATCTAATTTTGAACTGCCAGGAGTTTTAATTACGTTATCAGCCGGACCACTTATCTCTTTTGATACATGCCCGTCAACAACCTGCGCTCCAGCTTTGTTTATTTGTACATGGTTATTTTTATTTCCATCTTTTGCAGTATAGATGTGTTCTTTGTTTTCAGAATCAATTATTTTTGAGCCTTCTTTTGCCAGTTGTTTTTTGCTATCTTTTATATTTTTTTCTAAAGCAGATTGATTCAAATCTGGCTTGCCGAAGTTTTCGCTTGTCTTCTGTCCTGCCATTTCATACGAATCTCTTTCGTATACATGTTTCTTAGAATGAGAATCAAGACCAATATTCTGAGTTGAAGCCGAAGAACCAGGCTCTCGAGCGATGTTATCAATCTTGGATTCGCCGTTCTTTTTTAACTCCACACTATCTTTATTTGTAAATATCGGCTGAACTGGTGTTGTTGTGGATTTATTACCGCTTGAATAATCTTTTGCCTTAATAGCATTCAAAGATTCTTTTGCAGTAGAACTTCCACCGTGGACACTGTCAATCTTTTCCGGCTGTGAAGCATTTTTCCCTGCTTCTGATACCGTTCCTGTTTTAAATGTTCCGTCAATCTGGTGTCCCGGCTGTGTATTGTAATTATTATCAACACGATGTTCCTGCGGCCGCGATTCTGACGGTCTTTTCTGTTCAGTCACCACTTTTTCTGCAGCTGATGCTTTATGAGTGTCATTAACAATGGTCGCAGTACCCGCAACGGCTGCATTCATTCCGGCTGAGGCATACGAATCTCTTCTGTATCCTGAAGCCTGATTATTCGGGATATCTTTTTTCCCTTGTACCATCGACTGAACCGGTGTCGCCTCAGACTTGTTATCTCCTGAATAGTCTTTTGCCTTAATAGCATTCAAAGACTCTTTTGCCGTAGAACTTCCACCGTGAACACTGTCAATCTTTTCCGACTGAGAAGCATTTTTTCCTGCCTCTGATATCGTTCCTGTTTTAAATGTTCCGTCAATCTGGCGTCCCGGCTGCGTATTGTAATTATTATCAATACGATGCTCTGCCGGTCTTTCCTGATTCTTTTCTGGACTTGTTATTCTGTCATCACGACGGATATCCGCTTCACGCTGGCGCCTGTCCATTTCCATGCGGATTTCTTCACGCATTGCATCTTCAGTCCGCCGTTCCGGTTCATACTTTCCGGAAGTGCGGTATTGGTCAGCTTCAGCTCCTCTCTGTTCTTTTGCAGCCGCTTCTCTTCTTGTCATTTCTGCCGCTGCTGCAGTCGCTGTTACTGTCGCTGCTGTAGCTGCTGCCGCATCAGATGCGTGCGTCCTTCCACCGATTACATTTGTAACATCACCGGCATTTGTACTTCCATTATGCAGATTTCCAACCTGTTCAGACTGCATGCTGTTTCGTGTTCCGGCATTACCGGCATCATGTACTGAACCTGTCCTTGAGCTGCTGTCAACCTGTCTGTCACGGTTTGAGTTATAGCTGTTATCAACTCTGTTTCCGGTTCCGTTTTCGCCACGCTTTGCATCGGTCTCACTTCTGCCTGTCTCAGAATTACGGTATCTGTCAGCTTCCTGCTGGCGTCTGTCCATCTCTCTGCGGGTTTCTTCACGCATTGCATCTTCAGTCCGCCGCTCTGGTTCATACTTGCTTGAACCATTATACTGGTCATTCTTATCAGTCTCAGCATTACGATAGTCGTTGTATCTGTTCGCTTCTGCCTCTCGCTGATGTTTTTCCATTTCGCGTCCTGCATCGTAATCTCTTGCGGCAGTATCAGAATTATAAATATTCGACCTTCTATCTTCTTCATTGTAGCTATTGCTGCCATTTCTGTTTTCTCGGTCAGCCTCTCTCTGCTCTTTTGCAGCCGACTCTCTTCTTGACATTTCGTCTGCCGCTGCCGTAGCAGCAGCTGCCGCTTCAGAAGCATATGTTTTACCACCAACTACATTTGTCACGTCACCGACATTTGTGTTTCCATTATGCAGATTCTCAACCCGTTCAGACTGCATGCTGCTCCGTGTTCCGGCATCACCGGCATCATTTACAGAGCCTGTTCTTGAACTGCTGTCAATCTGGCTTTCCCGATTTGAGTTATAATCATTATTAACTCTGTTTCCGCTTTCGCGTTCACTCTTTGTGTCAGTTTCATTTTTGCCCGCTTCAGCATTGCGGTATTTATCTGCTTCATGCTGACGTCTTTCTATTTCACGCTTTGTATCTTCATCTCTTAAAGCAGTATCAGAGCCATAAGAATCGGTTCTTCTTTCAGCGCGTTCCTGACGTTCCCTTCTTTCTTCCTGCTCCCTTCTGCTTCTACGGTCACCTTCAGCTTCTTTCTGTTCTCTTGCAGCAGTATCTCTTCTCACCGCCTCATCGACTTCTCTTCTTGCATCTGCGGTTTCCTTTGATGTTTCATACTCCCTGCTTTTTACCACATGAGTAACATCACCGGCATTGGAATCACCGTAATGAGTGCTGCCAATCTTCTCTGACTGCTGATAGCCTCGTTTTCCGGCATCGCCAGCATCATTTACAGAACCGGTTCTTGAATTTCCGTCAATCTGGCTTTCAGCTTTTGAACTGTAGTTGTTATCAAGTCTTGAGGACTCTTCCTGGCTTTTACTGGTTTCTCTCTTATCAGAGTCATACTTTTCAGCGTTACGTTTTTCTGTTTCCGCTTTTGAAGCAGTCTCTTTATTCCCGGTATTGCCATATCCAACCTGTGCTTTTGCTGCAGCTTCCCTTCTAGCCATTTCCATAGCTGCGGTTGTTGCTGCTGTTTCAGCAGCAGTTTCAGTTCCGTATGTTTTACTATGGATTGCATTGCTTACATCACCAGCATCATTAGCTCCGCCGTGCATGTTATTGACCTGTTCTGACTGCTGGTAGCCTCGTTTTCCGGCATCACCGGCATTATCCACCACATCGCTTCTAAAAGAAGAGTCAACCTGTTTATCAGCATTTGTTGAATAGTCTTTATATATCTTTGCTTCATCTTTTCTATCTTCAAAAGACTTGCTGCGGTCGGTATCTTTTTCTGTATATCTTTCCGCCTCTTTTTCACGTCTTGCTTTTTCGTCAAAATCAGTTTCTTCTGCTTTTCTTTTATCAAAGAACTCCTGCTCTCTAAGCCTTGCTGCAGCATCCTCTCTGGCTGCAAGTTCACGCTCTTTGTTCAATGCCTCATCTGCTTCAAGGGCTCTTCTGATAGATTCTTCCCTTTCAGCATCAAGCTTCGCTCTATATTCGTCTTTTTCTACATATTTTCTGGAGTCGCTCTCCTTGCCTGTATGCTCACCTTCAATAATGTTTTTTACTACAGTATCTCTTGTTGAAAGTGGTTCCGGTATGCCCTCTTCAAGTTCTTCCTCTATTTCTTCCTCGGCTTCGCCAGCCTCATCTTCACGGACACGTTCAGGTTCATCGTTCTCCCTGTCACGCTGCAGGCTCTGCAGATAATCAAAGAATTCCGGATATTTATCCTGAAGCTCAAAGTCTCCGGCATTTTCATACAGTTTATCTAAATCTACTCTGTCAAGAGCGGCATCGGCCATATCATAGATATGTCTTTCGTCTTCCGGAAGGTCTATGTTGTCTCTGGCTCTCGTCACATCAACAAGGTCAAGAGCCATACCATTCTGAAACAGATTGGCAAGCAGCTCTATTCCATCTGTTGAAGATAATATGTAGTCAACATTTTTCTTATTCACTTTTTACACCTCCTTTACTCATGCTCTGTTGTTGTCGCTGCCATAATTAATTCAGACGGCCGTACTACATGTACAGACCTTGCTTCAAACACAGCTGCTTTTCTCGGGTCATCAATAAAAACATCCATCTTATTCATCATAGCCGCAATCACAGCAAATCCTTCATCCTTAAGC
>OLPU01002810.1_pt1 | contig 11136 bp, 10 predicted proteins | sample 1673111 | NCBI WGS metagenome assembly OLPU01 (sample SAMEA3136755, study PRJEB25190) | human gut metagenome | reverse complement strand
TCTGATCCGCCTGATGGATCCTAAATACATTGAAGTGACCGGCATCTTCACCCCTCGTGGCGGCATTTCGATTTATCCGTATGCCAATTACGGACGTCCCGGCACGAAGTTCGAGCAGATGGCAGAGCATCGTTTGATGAACCGTGAATGAGGACTGTTTTTGAAGGCCTCCGTAAATAATAAAGGGAGGCTTTGGGAGCAAATGATTGTTGCGCCGCTATATTTTATATTCTTGCTTACTAAAAACTATTCGTCCGACATATGTTTAATTATCGTCCAACAGCTATCGGACGATAATTAAACATATGTCGGACGATAATGTAACGACTGTCGGACGAATAGTCTTTAGTCAATGAAACATTAACCTGCTACCATCTTGGAAAGAATCTTTCCTATAGAGGATAGTAGGGGATGACTTTTGCAAAGATATAGACGATTCTTTAATAAAAATAGCGCCTTTTCCCAAAGACGCTATTCCCTCTTTATGACTTATTCACTACAAAGGGTTATTTTATTCTTTTGTAGCCATAGACAGCAAGGTTACCCAGTTCTTCTTCGATGCGCAATAGTTGGTTGTACTTCGCCATGCGGTCGGAGCGGCTCAGAGAACCGGTCTTGATTTGTCCGCTGTTGGTGGCAACGGCAATGTCTGCAATGGTGGCGTCCTCGGTTTCGCCGGAACGGTGAGAAACAACGGCGGTATAGCCGGCTTCTTTTGCCATTTCGATGGCTTCGAGGGTTTCGGTGAGGGTACCGATCTGGTTAACCTTGATGAGGATGCTGTTGGCAACATCGTTGTTGATGCCGCGGCTGAGACGACGGGTGTTGGTAACAAAGAGGGCGTCGCCGACGAGCTGCACACGTTTGCCGATGCGCTCGGTCATTTCCTTCCAGCCTTCCCAGTCGTCTTCGTAAAGACCATCTTCAATGGAGATGATTGGGTATTTGTCGAGCATGGCTTCATAGAAATCAACCATTTCGCTGGCGGTGCGGTCTACGCCTTCACCGGCGAGATGATAGATGCCATCCTTGTAAAGCTCGGAGGATGCAACGTCGATCGCGAGGTAAACGTCTTCACCAGGAACAAAGCCGGCAGCCTTGATGGCTTCGACGATCACCTGGAAGGCTTCTTCGTTGGAGCTGAGGTTTGGTGCAAAGCCGCCTTCGTCACCGACAGCAGTGTTGTAACCTTTGCTCTTGAGCACAGCCTTCAGAGAATGGAACACTTCGGTTCCCATGCGTAGCGCTTCCTTGAAGGATTTTGCGCCGAGCGGCATGACCATGAATTCCTGGATGTCGACGTTGTTGTCGGCATGCTTGCCGCCGTTCAGGATGTTCATCATTGGCGCTGGCAGAACCTTTGCATTGGCGCCGCCGATGTAGCGATACAGTGGCAGGGCAGCGTCCATGGCAGCAGCCTTGGCGCAGGCCAGAGAAACGCCGAGGATGGCGTTGGCGCCAAATTTGCCTTTGTTGTCGGTGCCGTCGAGACGGATCAGTTCAGCATCGATGGCAGTCTGATCGCTGACGTCCCAGCCGATGAGGCGAGGCGCGATCTCTTCGTTGACAAAGCCAACAGCTTTCGTCACACCCTTGCCGAGGTAGCGGGATTTGTCGCCGTCGCGCAGTTCAACAGCTTCAAAAGCGCCGGTGGATGCGCCGGATGGCACAGCAGCGCGGCCGAGATCGCCAAATTCGGTGACGACATCGACTTCTACCGTTGGATTGCCACGGGAATCGAGGATTTCTCTTGCAACAATACGTTCAATTTTTGCCATTTTAACTTTCTCCTTTTACTCATTCAATAAGGATGAACCTGTCATTTCTTCAGGTTGATCGAGCTGCATCAGGTCGAGCACCGTCGGTGCTACGTCGGACAAGCGTCCGTCATGGAGTGTGCGGTTGTCGCCCACAAGGATGACCGGCACAGGATTGGTCGTGTGCGAGGTGAACGGCGAGCCGTCTTCGTTCGCCATCTTCTCACAGTTGCCGTGATCGGCGCAGATGAGCAGCTTGCCGCCGGCTTTTTCCACGGCGTCGACAATGCGGCCTACGCAGCCATCGACGGCTTCCATCGCCTGGATCGCTGCTGTGAGCACACCAGTATGGCCAACCATATCCGGATTGGCAAAGTTGACCAAAATAAAATCGTATTTTTCGCTCGCCACACCGTCCACAACGGTATCTGCGACAGCCTGCGCGCTCATTTCCGGCTGCAGGTCGTAGGTCGCAACTTTTGGCGATGGGATCAGCACGCGCTCTTCATTTTCGTTCGGCGCTTCGACGCCGCCGTTGAAAAATGAGGTGACGTGTGCATATTTTTCTGTTTCTGCGGTACGCAGCTGCACTTTTCCCTGCTTGGCAAGCCATTCGCCGAGGGTATTGGTGAGCACCAGCGGCGGATACGCCACGGTGAGCATGTCTTCCAGGCTGGCATCATATTCTGTCATGCTGATAAGCTCAATATGCGCAAAGCCCTGGCGGTCAAAGCCGTCAAAGTCAGGATCCACAAAGCTGCGCGACAGCTGTTTTGCGCGGTCGGCGCGGAAATTGTAGAAGATGATCCCATCCTCTTCGTGAATGCGCCCTTCCACGCCCTGCACGACCATCGGCACGATGAACTCATCGGTCACATCGTTTTCGTAAGACGCCTGCATGGCAGCCTGCACATCAGAAACCTGCTCGCCTTCACCGCATACCATCGCTTTCCAGGCGCGCTCAACGCGCTCCCAGCGTTTGTCGCGGTCCATGGCATAGTAACGCCCGCTGACAGTCGCCAGCTGACCAACGCCGATGGCATCGAGCTTTTCCTGGAGCTGGGCGAGGTAGTGCACGCCAGAGGTTGGCGACACATCGCGGCCATCCATGAACGCATGCACATAGACTTTCGTCAGGCCAAAATTTTTCGCCATCTCAAGCAGGGCATAGAGATGCTCCTGATGAGAATGCACGCCGCCGTCAGAAAGCAGCCCCATGAGATGCAAGGCGTGGCCTTCTTCTTTCAGGCGTGTCATCATGCGCACAAACGCCGGATTTATTTCAAAGCTGCCATCCTGGATATCGCGCGTGATGCGCAGAAGATCCTGATAGACCACGCGCCCAGCGCCAAGATTCAGATGGCCGACCTCAGAATTGCCCTGCTGACCGTCGGGAAGTCCGACGGCTTCGCCGCTGCAGGCAAGCGTCGCGTGCGGACATTCTGCAAACAGCGCGTCGAGGCGCGGTGTCTTTGCCAGGCAGGCAGCATTGTTGGTGCAGTCTGGATTGATTCCCCAGCCGTCGAGGATCATTAAAACCACAGGTTTAGTCAATATCAGCACTTCCTTCGTTGATCAGCGCCAGGAAGCTGTCTGGCGCCAGGCTTGCGCCGCCGATGAGACCGCCGTCGATATCCGGCTGCGCCATCAGCTCGCGAATATTGCTCGCTTTCGCAGAGCCGCCGTAAAGCAGACGCACCGAAGCGGCCTGCTCGTCTCCGATGAGCCCGGCGAGATGGGCGCGGAGCGCGCCGATCATCTGCTGCGCGTCAGCGGACGTAGCGGTTTTTCCAGTGCCGATCGCCCAGATTGGCTCATAGGCGACGATCACTTCTTCCGGCAATGTTTCTGCGCCCGTAAACACAGCATCCAGCTGCGCCTTGCACCAGGCCTCTGCTTCGCCAGCTTCGCGCTGCTCCAGGCTTTCGCCCACGCAGAGGATCGGCACCAGGCCGTTTTTCGTGCAGTAATGGTATTTTTCTGCGACAAAGGCATCCGATTCGCCCAGCAGCTGACGGCGTTCGCTGTGTCCAACGATGACGTATTTGACAGCGCACTCCTTCAGCATTTCTGCCGAGATTTCGCCGGTGAAGGCGCCTTTGTCTGCCGGATATACATCCTCAGCGCCAACGGCGACCTTCGCCTGATCCGCCAGCACAGCCAGATCGATAAACGGTGCACAGATGGCAACATCGGAGGAGGCCGGCAAGTCGTAGGTATTAAATGTGTTCAGGAACTCTTTTGTTTCGGCCATGGTCTTGTTCATTTTCCAGTTGGCCACAAAGAGTGGTCGTCTAACCATCTCAGTCCTCCCGTTCTTCAAGCACAGCCAGCCCTGGCAGGAGACGCCCTTCCATGAATTCAAGGGATGCGCCGCCGCCGGTGGAGATGTGGCTGATCTTGTCTGCCATGCCGGATTTCTTCACAGCTGCGACAGAATCCCCGCCGCCGACAACGGAATACGCATCAGAGAGGGCGACGGCTTTTGCCAGCGCGTTGGTCCCAACAGCAAAAGCATCCTGTTCGAAAACGCCCATAGGGCCATTCCAGATGACCGTCTTGGCATTTTTGATCTTCTCTTCTGCGAGCGCGATGGTCTTTGGCCCGATATCCAGCGCCATCCAGCCATCATCGATCGCGTCAATATCAGCGGTCTTCGCTGTTTCAGGTGCGTCAAAAGCAGCTGCGATCGTCACATCAACTGGCAGGAGCAGATCGGTGCCAGCTTCCTTGGCCTGTGCGAGGGTTTCTTTAGCAACGTCGAGGCTCTCCGGCTCAACGAGAGAAGCCTTCATGTCATAGCCCTGCGCTGCCAGGAAGGTATTGGCCATACCGCCACCGATGATGATGGTGTCGGCCTTACCGATCAGATAGCTGACAACGCCGATCTTGTCGGAGATCTTTGCGCCGCCGATGATCGCCACAAATGGTTTTTCCGGCTTGGAGAGGGCAGCGCCGAGCCCGGCCAGCTCTTTTTTCATGAGATAACCGCTGACGCTTGGCAGATAGGTGCCGATGCCCGCCGTCGAGCAATGGGCGCGATGCGCCGTACCGAAAGCGTCGTTGACAAAAATATCGCCAAGCGCCGCCAGTTTTTTCGCAAAATGCACGTCGTTCTTTTCTTCTTCCGGATGGAAGCGAACGTTTTCCAAAAGGACCACGTCGCCATCCTTCATTTCAGCGACAGCAGCCTCTACTTCTGGGCCAACACATTCGTCGAGCTTTTTCACAGGTTTTCCGAGAAGCTCTGCGAGATGTTCGCCAACTTTGTCCAGGCGCAATTCTTCCACCACCTTGCCTTTTGGACGGCCGAGATGGCTCATAACGATAACTTTTGCGCCGTGATCGATCAGATACTGTATGGTTGGCAACGCAGCGCGCATACGCGCATCGTCAGTGATGGCGCCAGTTGCCTTGTCTCTAGGAACGTTGAAATCTACACGGACCAATGCGCGTTTGCCGCTGACATTGATGTCCTCAATGGTTTTCTTACCCATGATGGTCCCCCTGTCATTCAAAATTATATGCTCATTATAGCCCATGAGGCGTCATAAATCCATACGTGAGACATAATTTTATCTTTTTCTGCGAAACGTGCAGAAAATATTACGCAACGAGCACGGAAAATTTTCGATAAAAAAAGAAGCGGCGCAGTGTCCGCTTCTTTTGCTGATCAGTTTACTTCTGGATTGTATTCGCGACGGTCTTCGCCACCAGACGAGAGCCATATTCGTTGAGATGAATGCCATCGCCAATGTACCAATCCGGCTTTTCCTTTGTGAGCTCATAAATAGCGACGAGCGGCAGATCATGAAGCTTCGCCGCGTCCTTGATGACCTTGTTGATCTGCTCATATTTATCCGGCTGCACTTTCGACTCGCTGCCCTCTTTGGCTTTTTCCAGATGCGGTGCCGGCGGCGTGCAGAGGAAAACGCGTGGCTTGGAGTCTAAAGCCTCATACGTGGAGATGAGCTTTTCATAATCTGCAGCAAAGGTGGCTTCGTCTTTCCAGGCGGCGCTGTCGTTGGTGCCAAACATGATCACCACAATATCCGGCGAGCTGGAAATGCTCTGCGTGTACATATCTGTATCATCGTAGGAAGCAGAGATGCCATGCATGGCTGCCGCGCCGCTGGCGCCGTAATTCGTCACCACATATCCTTCACCCAAAAGCTCGCCCAAAACGGCTGGGTAATTTTTTTCATCAAAACCTTCTGTATTGCTGTCGCCAACACAGGCCACTTGCAGCGGCGTCGTTTGTGCCGGCGCTTCTTCGATCTCTTCGGTTTCATCTGTGTTATTCTTCGCCATGGCTTTTTCACCAGCGATCGCTGAAACAGCGTCTGAGACATTCCAATCGCAGCCAGCAAAAAGCGTGACACACAAGCCAACAATACAGATCAGCGTAAGTATTTTTCGCATTTACAAACGTTCCTTTATCTGTAAAATCCATGATCCATTGTTCGTTCAGTTGGACACATTCTGTCCAATATAAGAATTATACAATATCCAGTCCGCTCTGCCAAGGATTTTTAGTTACAGGTTTTGATGACAGATTTCTGCGCCCAGCTCAAATCAATAATTTTTGCAGACGCTCCGGCTGATTCGCCGCTGCCAGCGCCACGTGCGGCGCGATCCTGCCAGCGCGCACCTGCAAGGCCAAGCTTTCCTCCAAAAGCACCATGCCCTCGCTGCGCCCAAGCTCAATATTCGTCGCCAGCTGCGCATATTCTGATTTGCGGATCTGATTGGCCACCGCTGTGTTGTTCAGCAGCAGCTCGTAGACAGGAACCAGCGCCTCTTCGCTGCGATGCGGCAACAGCCGCTGCGAGATCACAGCGCGCAGCATGGCCGCCAGCTGATGCTGCACGAGCAGCTGATCCTCCGGTGCGAAATGGTTGATAAAATAGCCAACTGCTTCCGCCGCTGCGCCTGTGTGCATCGTCGCGAGCACGAGATGCCCACTCTCTGCCAGCTTCATCGCCGCGCGCATCGTTTCCCGATCAGCGAGCTCGCCCAGCATGATCATATCCGCATCCATGCGCAGCGCATCCCGCGCGCCTGCAGCAAAGGAGGGCATTTCTCCCGGCACATCGCATTGATGGATCAGCGCCTGTTTGTTTTCGAAAACATATTCCACCGGCGATTCATACGTGAGAATATGGCAGGCGCGCGTGCGATTGATCTGCTCGATCATCGCCGCCAGCGTTGTCGATTTGCCGCTGCCAGAAGCGCCTGTGACCAGGATCAGTCCCTGTCGCAGCTGACACAGCGGCAGCACCGCTTCCGGCCAGCCGAGCGCTTCCGCCTCCGGAATCTGCTGCGGCAGCAAACGGATCGCCAGACATTCCCTGCCGTTCGCCCGGTAACGCCGCACACGCAAACGACCGACATCCGGCAGTGCGCAGGAAAAATCTTTGACCTCCTTTGCTTCTTTGTTTACAATAGAATCATCCAAAGCAGCTGCTGTCTGCAGCGTCCCATTTATTTCCGCGAACATCGCGCTGGAACACGCGCTCTCAAAAACAAGCCGCCCCAACCGCCGCGTATAGATGCTACCGCCTGACTCCAGATGCAGATCTGTAGCGCCGGCGGTCACAGCTTTTGAAAAAATGCTCATATTACTACCCTTTCTGAGGTGATCCAATGACTACCCTCTTCTTTTTCATCTTCGGCGCCTGCCTGGGAAGCTTCATCCCCTGCTTCGCTGAGCGTCGCCAGAAAAACCTCTCGCAGATCGATCGCTCCCGCTGTCTCCACTGCGGCCAAGCCATCGCGCCGCCTTATCTCGTGCCGATCCTCGGCTATTTTTTCAGCAGCGGACACTGCCGCCATTGTGGCGCGCCGATCCCAAAATCTCTGCCATTTTTCGAAACAGTCGTCGCCATTCTCTGCGCGCTGCTCAGCCTCAGCACCGCGCCAGCGCTGCATACGATTCTCCTTTGCAGCGTTTTCGCGCTCCTGCTTCTGCTCAGCCTCGACGACTGGCAGCTGCAGCAGATCCACGACAGCGATCTGATCCTTTACAGCGTCCTGCTCGTTTTCGACAGCGTGCTCTACGGCGCGCATTTCTGGCTCGATCAGGTCATCGGCGCAGTCATCGTCGCGCTGCCGCTTTTCATTATCCTGCGCCTCTTTCCGCAAGGACTGGGCAGCGGCGACGTGCTCTTTATGGCGATCTCCGGCTTTTATCTCGGCACCGTTGCCGTGACCCACGCCTTTCTCGTCGGGATCTTCTGCGCGCTCGTCTACGCCCTCTATCTCATCATTATAAAGAAAATCAGACGCGACGCAAGCCTTCCGCTCATTCCGTTTCTCGCTGCAGGTGTGGCCGTCGTTATCCTCAACACACCATTTTTCGGATAAAATCGCTGAGAAATAACTATATCGGAAGAAAAAATATGCTGTCTTCTATATCACAATTCGCAACAATGTGTTATAATGATTACATTCCATCCATCGGGAGGTAAGATTTATGAGACCCACCAAGGAAGCCTTAGTCAGAAAGGTTTGTCAAAACATGGACCTGTTGAAGTACGAAGTCGACGACGTGCTCACCGACGACGCGCTCCAGGACCTTACCAATGAAGGTTCTGACAAGGTCATCTTCAGTATAGCGAAACCAAATCAGGTCAGCAGCAAGCTTTTCCTGACATCCCATCAGTTCACCAATGTTGTGGGAACGGATATCTATATCTACATCGGCAACAACCAGGGCCAGACTGCGTATCAGATGCTCCTCGAAGAAATGTCCAAGGTGCGCCGTCTCGACGAAAAGCTCGTCACCTTCCTGCGCGACGAATGCATCGACTCTCTCACTGAGCTCAATTTGCGCGACGAAATTCCTGACCAGGTGCCGGAAAAAGTGGATGCTGCTGTTGAGCAAGCGCCAAACCATCTGATCTATTCCAACGTTTCTGAGAGCCAGCTCAACAAAGGCATTGGCAACATCCTCCTCGAAACGCATTTCGATGTGATCGGCGACAGCCACATTTTCATTTACAACGGCAACACCGCCGGCGCGCAGATGATCAGCCGCCTGAGCCAGGAATCCTTCATCAATCTCGAATGACCACCACCTTTACGCATCACATTGCTGCTGCGTAAAGGTTTTTCTTTTTCTGCCAGAAACAAGATACAAAAAATCGCTTGCCCGTCACCGAGCAAGCGATTTTCGTTTAGCGGTAATTATTTGCGGCCTGGGTAAGCTTTCAGAGCTTCAGCCAGAACCTTCATGGATTTTTCCATGTCGTCAGCGTTGAGCACGTAAGCGATACGTACTTCGTCAACGCCATGACCAGGCTGGGAATAGAAGCTTGCGAGAGGAGCCATCATAAGGGTTTCGCCGTTGTAGTCGAAGTTTTCGAGAGCCCAGATAATGAACTTTTCGGAATCGTCGACAGGGAGCTTAACGGAGATGTAGAAAGCACCTTCTGGCTTAGCGCAAACAACGCCATCCATCTTCTGCAGTGCATCGTAGGTAACGTCACGACGATGTTTGTATTCTTCGTTGACTTCGTCGAGATAGCTCTTTGGCGTTTCAGCATAGAGAGCGGTAGCGCCGATCATATCCAGAGTGGATACGGAGAGACGGCCCTGGCAGAGCTTGAGAACGTTAGCGATAACTTCTGGGTTCTTGCAAGCGAGGGAACCGATACGAGCGCCGCAAGCGCTGTAACGCTTGGATACGGAGTCGATCATGATGAGACGATCCTTCAGTTCTGGGAAGTAAGCCAGGCTGTAGAATTCACCATCATAAACGAATTCACGATATACTTCGTCAGCGATGACGAAGAGATCTTTTTCTACTGCGATTTCAGCAACCATCTGCAGCTCTTCCTTGGTGTAAACAACACCGGTAGGGTTCGATGGGTTGGTGATGATGATGGCGCGTGCTTTGTCGCTGATCTGAGCAAGGATTTCTTCCTTGGATGGCAGACGATAGCCGTTTTCAGCCTTGGTGATGATGCCTTCGCAGTTAACGCTGACAGCAGAAGCAAAGCCGTTGTAGTTGGTGTAGAATGGTTCAACAACGACAACAGATTCGCCTGGGTCGCAGATAGCGATCATAGCGAACATCAGAGCTTCAGAACCACCGTTGGTGATAAGGATATCTTCTGGAGCGAAGTCCATGTTGTTGCGCGCATAATACTTGCTGATCTCATCGATCAGGGTGAAATCCCCGTGGGAGTCTGCATATTCAAGGACTTCCTGTTTGAAGTTCTTGATCGCATCGAAGTAACCTTCTGGAGTTTTGATATCAGGCTGACCGATGTTCAGTGGATAAACTTTTTTACCGTTTGCACGAGCTGCGTTTGCATATGGAACCAGCTTACGGATTGGAGATTCCTGCATACCGCTAATACGATTTGAGCATTTCATAAATAATAAGCCCCCATTCAAAATTCTTGGTCCGGTATTGCCTATACCTCCGGACCTCAACATTACTCTATTAATTTATCATAGATTTCGCAAAATTTCGACCCCCAAATCATCTCTGGCCAGCACTGCAATCATATAGCGAATAACCATTATTTCTATGTTCGGATAATCAAACTTCTTTTATTCTAGGTATGCACTTTAGCGAATTATTTCACAATTATACCAATTCCGTAAATTAACGTAATCGGCCCCTTGTTGCAATATTATTAGCAAGTGTCCATGTAGCGCCTTCAGTAGGAATATCCGTATCATCAATACCAATAATTACTTTTCTAAGTTTTGGTGTTACAACTGCAGCTTTACCTACTTTAGAACCACCACCCTTCTCAAATATTTCAACTCGTTTTACACCTGCTGCTTTACCTCGACAAAATGCTGCTCCAACACCAGCCCCTGCTAAACCAGCGTGGATTATCTTAATTTCATCATCACCAATTATAGCTTCTTCTATTCCTGCTGCACAAAAACTTGGTTTTAAATCCAAAGTTGTTTTTCCTTTTTTAACAAGATATGTGTGTTTGTTTCCATCACGTTTAGCTTCTAATATTAACGGACTTGTTCTTTGATATTGTGTAATCATCCAGTCAGATCCTACAGGACATGGATGATATTCAATTAATTCTATTTTATCCTCATTATTATCAGTTACCGTTAAAATTTCATGATAAGGTGTTATCCATGCATCAGTATATTTTTCTTTTAATTCATCAGGTGTTAAAATTTCCATATTCTCATAGTTCCCTTTTGTTATTAGTTTTAAAAAAAAGAATGTAAAAAAAGAAGACATAAACCAATTAGTTTAATCTTTTCACTAATTTTACTGCAGCTTCCACTGCACGTTTACCATACTCTACTCTTTTATGTGCTTCAAGTCTAGTCATTCCTGGTCCTGAAATTCCAAGAGTTACTGGTTTATTATATTCTAATGATAAATCAG
>OLPU01002809.1_pt1 | contig 11150 bp, 10 predicted proteins | sample 1673111 | NCBI WGS metagenome assembly OLPU01 (sample SAMEA3136755, study PRJEB25190) | human gut metagenome | reverse complement strand
TTGAGCTAAAGCAGGTGCCCGACCTCAAAATCGCCGACAAATCGGGCGTGGGCGGCGCGGACGGACTGACCGCGCTGGAGCGCGACGTGGTACGGCGCGAGGGTGAGGCATTGCTCAAGCAGATTCGGCGCGACGATTACGTGGTTGCGCTGGCGATAGACGGCAAACAGCTTTCATCGACCGAGCTGGCCGACAAGTGCGCCGACTGGCGCATGAATGGGCGGCGCACGGTTTTCGTGATAGGCGGTTCATTGGGGCTTAGTCCAGAGGTGCTCGCGCGCGCCGATTACAAGCTGTCGTTTTCAAAGATGACATTCCCGCATCAGCTCATGCGCGTGATACTGCTGGAGCAGGTCTATCGCGCGATGACGATACTTTCCGGCGAAAAGTACCATAAGTAAGGCTCAGGCAGGTTTTATGCGCAGGCATAAGATAAGCATCGTTGGAACGCCTTACTAAGATTTCCCAGTTAAGCAGCTAAAAACCGACTTAAAATCATACAAACGGAGGAATACACTATGCGCGTTGAAAAACTGACCACGCCCGAGCGCAAGCGCGAACTGGACAAAATAAGCTCCATAGCGTTCACCTATCCCCTGCGCGACCCCGACCCCAAGGAGCAAACCGCCACCAACGCCGAGGAACAGCAGCGCAATATAGAAGAATTTGCGATGGTGGACGAAACCAACGACAAGCTGATGGGCGGCATGATACTGCTGGACTATCAGACGCGCATCGGCGATAAGTGGCTGCCGCTGACCGGCATAGGCGGCGTGGCGACGCTGCCCGAGTACCGCCGCGCGGGCGTAATCCGCGGGATATTCAAGCACATACTGCCCCGCATGTACGAAAACGGCATCGCGATTTCAGGCCTATACCCGTTCTCGCACGCGTTCTACCGCAAGTTCGGTTACGAAGTGACCAGCGGCATAAGCACCGCCAGCGTGGGCCTTGACCAGCTGCGCGCCTTCCCCATGCCCGACGAGGTGCGCCAGATAGACAATCAGCGCGACGAGCTGCTGGCGCGCGGCGTGTACGAAAAATTCGCCGAAAAGCGCGACATATCCATGCGCCGCGAGATAAGCGCGTACTGGAAGTGGCTGCTTAGCGCGGACATATACAAGGAGCGCGCATACCGCTACCTGCTGATGCGCAGGGTCGGCGATGCTATGGAGCCGTGCGCGTACATATCCTTCACGCCCGACAACCAGCCCGACGTGGGCAACATAGTCGCCGCGCGCGAGGCCGCGTATGTGGACATGGACGGACTGAAGCGGCTGCTGGGCTTTGCGGCGACGTTCTATCCGCATTACAAGCGGCTGAGTATGACGCTACCGGGCGATGTTGACTTGGGCGCGATATGTACCAATTCTTATGACGTTAATGTCAAAACCAGCTATGGCTACATGCTGCGCGCGGTCAATGCGCGCGTGATGCTGGAAAGCCAGCCGCTTTCGCCCGCGCTCAAGGCGCTAGCTGGGATAAAGCCGCTCTCGTTCTCACTGGCACTGACCGATGAGATGATTCCGCAGAACACCGGACGTTACGACGTAACGATAACCGGCGAGGGCGTGAAGTGCGCCCAGTCCGAATACGGCGATGCGGACATGAAGATGGACATAACCACGTTCAGCCAGCTGACCACCGGCTCGATCTCGCTGAGCGAGGCGTATGCGCGCGACGACTTTGAGATGAATGTGCCCTGCCCGGCGGCACAGATGCTGTTTTTGCGCCGCCCGCAGTATATTGTGGATCATTATTGATTGCGCGGCGATCGGTTGACGATTAATTGAATAGCTTTTACCAGAAGCGCGTTGTTGAGTCAGTATGCGCTTCTGGCATTTTATTTTAGTCAGGCACCAATCAGCCGATCATGACAACCGCCATGTGCTTAATGCCTTTCAACCCATCGGATAAGCTCAAAGCAACCATCAATTATTTCTGCCTGAAAAGGCACAATCACACCCACACTGTATCATTCACTTTCTCGCCTAAAACAAACTTCGCCGCTTCCAGCCCCCCAAGGCCGAACGCGGCGAAGTCACATCATCATATAAACTTATCCAATCAACCCAGCTTACCGCCCTTAGCGCCCTTCAGGCCGCCCTGCACACTGCGCAGTATGCTGCTGTCGTAGGAGAATACCGAGCGGTTCTTTTCGGCGTAGGCCGTGAACGCGTCCTCTATCATGCAGTCCAGCATTTCCTTAAAGCTGATGCCCAGAGGCTCCCAAAGGTAGAACGCCAGCGAGCCGGGGATTATGTTGATCTCGTTTATGTACAGCTCGTCGCCGTCCAGCATGTAATCGATGCGCACGACGCCCTTGCAGTCCATCGCGTTATACACCTGAGTAGTCATCTGCTGTATGCGCTGAGTGAGTTCGTCGCTGATGGGCGCGGGCACCTTGCGCGCGAGCGATTCCATGCCCTGACCCTTGCCCGACTTGGAGCCGCGCAGGTACTTGTCGTCGAATGTGAGGAACTCCTCCCAGCTGGCGGGCATTTCGCACAGCGACGCGCGCACCTCGCCCTTTATGCGCAGCGCGGAGCAGTTGATCTCGACCGGCTTTTCGATGCCGCGCTCGACCAGTATGCGTCGGTCGTATTCCACGGCGGTTTCGATGGCCTTGATGAGCGACTGGCGGTCGGTTGCGCGGCTTATGCCTATGGACGAGCCGAGGTTGGCGGGCTTTACATAGACAGGGTAAGGGCAGGAGCTTTCGACGCGATTAAGTACTTCCTCATGATTCTTGTTCCACTCGCTGCGCGCGAACCACATGCCGTCGACCACGGGCAGGCCGCAGCCGCGGAAGAACTGCTTCATGGCGATCTTATCCATGCCCAGAGCGCTGCCCAGCACGCCGGTCGAGGTGTAGGGCACGTTGAACAGCTCAAGCAGGCCTTGCAGCGTGCCATCCTCGCCGTTCATGCCATGCATTACCGGCAGAACCACGTCGCACTTTTCAACGGTATCCTCGCCCAGATTCATGTTGCTCATGAGCACCTTAACCATGCCCTTGAAGCCGTGCGGCGCGATGGACGTTACCGGCATCAGCGTAAGCTTGCCATCCTCGCTCATCACGGGCGCGACGTGCGTCACCAGTTCGGGCTTAAACGCGCTGTAAAACGTTATGTTGCGCAGCAGTCGGCCGGTGTACCACTGGCCGTCGCGCGCGATGTATACCGGCACTATCTCGTATTCGTTCTTGTCCAGATTATCCATTGCCTGCAATGCGGAAACTATCGAAACGTCATGCTCGCAGGTACGCGAGCCGTATATCACCGCTACTTTAAGACTCATCCGTCATTCCTCCCACTTGCCCGCGCGTCATTCGGTGTAATTATCGGGCAGATCGTTTTCAAACAGCGTAACGTCGGCGTTCAGCGCCGCGAGTATGGGCATGGCCGCGTCCAGCGAATCGACCACGAATATGTTCTGCTCGGTAAAGCCTACCTCGATCATGCCCTCGCGTATGGGCTGGGCGCGTTTTTTGCCCAGCAGTATCGCCGCGTCGCACGCCTTGGCCATCTGCCTGCCGAATTCGCGGTTAAGCTCCTCCTCGCGCGCGCCCAGTTCAACCATGCCGGGCGTTACCACGCAGCGCAGACCATCGAAAGAGGCCAGCACCTCCATCGCGCGCGCCGCGCCTGCGGGGTTGGAGTTGAACGCGTCGTCGATCACCACCTTGCCGCCCGCGCCGGGTATCAGCTGCAGCCGGTGCTCGATGGGTTCGATCTTGCCTATGCCGGACGCGAGCTGGTCCATGCTTACGCCCAGCTTATGCGCGACCGCCGCCGACAGCACTATGTTCTGCACATTATGCTTGCCCAGCAGCCGGGTCGTGCACCTTATGCGGCCGCCGTCCTCGCATACCAATGTGAACGTGGAGCCGTCCGGGCCGACCGATATGTCCTCGGCGCGCATGTACATCTTGTCGCGCGTAAGACCGGCGCGGTATTTTTCGCAGGCCGCGCGCGCGTACAGCTTATCCAGCCAGCCGCCGTCGGCCGCAAAGAAGGCTATACCGTCCGCAGGCAGCGCCTCGACCAGTTCGTTCTTGGTATTGGCGACGTTTTCTATCGAGCCGAACGTCTCGAGGTGCTGCGGCCCGATCGACGTGAGTATGCCGATCGAGGGATGCACCAGTTCGCACATTTCCTTAATATCGCCCACATGGCGCGCGCCCATTTCGCCGATGAATATCTGATGCTCGGGTCTGAGCTGCTCGCGCACGATGCGGGTTACGCCCATGGGCGTGTTGAAGCTGGACGGCGTGGCGAGTACATTGTACTTCTCCTCCAGCAGCGTCTTGAGCACAAACTTGGTGCTGGTCTTGCCATAACTGCCGGTTATGCCTATTTTGATAAGGTCGGGGCGCTCGGCCAGTTTTTTCTGCGCATCCACGAAGAAGCTGTGATTGATGCGCTGTTCGCCGGGCTGAGCCGCGTACGCGCCCGCCCAGACAATCATCGGCACGAGGCTGTACATGAAGCAGCCCACGTTAAGCAGCTCCAGCACCGCGCCCAGCAGCGCGCACACGCCGCCCAGATACCAGTACAGGCGCTTTACGCGGGGCGTGAACGCGAGCGGCTTTTTCTGGGACTGCGCCGCCCACGAGCGCATCATCAAAAATGCCACCAGTGCAAACACGGCGGTCACGCTGACCTTGGCGCCGCCCTGAACGGCGGGCACATGGCTGCGCACAAGCGCCGTTATGCATATGTTCATCACCGCAAAGCCCACGCCTATGCAGCTGTTTATCAGTACCGGATGCGCGCCGCGCGCCTTAATCCAGCGCATGTAGCCGTCCAGTTGATAGCTTTCCAATTGCAGCATGTGCACATAATACCGGGTGCCCATAAGACACCCCAGCACTGTAAGCGCCCAGCAGATAATACTTACTAACATTTAAGGCCTCCTCAGGCGTCGGTCGGACGTGCCGCCGACTGCGTTATTGCGCGGATCTAGAGTGTGTCTCAAAAAGGGAAATCCGCAGGTTCGAGTGGATTTTTCGTCAGTTCAAGGAAGAAATCCGAAGGCTTAGCAGCGCTAAGTCGAGGGTTGATGACGCAGAAATGGCGGAAAAGACACCGAAACTGCGGATTAAGGAATTTTTGAGACACACTCTAGCCGCGCTGTATTGCAATTTGGCCCGTTAAGGATACCACGCGCCGACGCTTTTCGCAAGCGCACGCGCGTTAACGCCAGCTTATCATATTCAACACGGCGTGTTACATGCCTCACACCTGAAGGAACTGCTTAACAACCGCAAGGAAGTTGGGATAGCGCTCGAGGTAGGCAAAATGCGTTGCGCCCGGCATTACTACCAGTCCCGCGTCCGGGATTTCCTTTTCCATCTGCTGACCCATCCACAGCGGAGTGGCGGTGTCGTTTTCGCCCCAGAACAGCAGCGTAGAGGCCTTTATCTTAGGCAGGCACCATGCCAGATCCTGATTAATCACCTGCACAAACGTCTTGCGCATGTCGCCCGACAGCGCGCGATAGTCGGCCGAGCCCATGCGCGACTGTATCGCATTGGTCAGCTTTTCGGCGTTTTTGCCCAGCAGCTTTTGCACCGCACGGCTTTCGTAACCCGCCTTGAGCGCGCCGAATACGGCCTGCTTGACCTGCGCGCCGCCCGAACGCTTGGGCAGCAGTCCCGCGCAGCCTGTCAGCACCATGCGCCCCACGCGCTCCGGGTTTTCGGCGGCCATGAGCAGCGCCACGCGCCCGCCGAACGAGTGCGCGACTATGTCCACGCGCTCCGCGCCGATTTCGTCCAGCAGCGCGATTATCTGCGCCTTAAACTGATCGACGTTCCATACCTCGGGCGGTTCAGGGCTTTGGCCGTGACCGGGAAAGTCCACGCCAATCACGCGCGCCTTGCCGCTTTCGGCAGTCAGGTCGCGTATCAGCGGCTTAAAGCTGTCGATCTGGCCGCCCCAGCCGTGCATACAAAGTATGAATTTGCCCTCCGTGCCGAATATCTGATAGTTAATGCCGCACTTTGCTAACATTTATATCCTCCTTGAAATGCGCGTATTCAGCCGCCGTCAATTTTTCTGTCCCTTTGTAAAACGGAACCCGTTTTTCTGATAGCCCAGTTTTTCATAAAACGCATGTGCGCCCGTGCGCGTCATGCCGCTTGACAGCTTAAATAAGGTTATCCCGTCCATGCGCGCATCGCTTTCAGCGCGCATGATAAGGGCGCGTCCCAGTCCCATGCCCCGGAACTCATCCGACACCATAAGCCCGATGACCGCCATGTATTCGCCGTTTACCTCCAGCGCAAGCGAACGCCGGGTGCTTATCATACCGGCGACTGCGCCGTTTACCTCGGCCACGTAATTTATGTATCCGCCGCGCGCGGCCATCTGCGTCATGCGCGCCGATACCGCCTCGCCTGTCATTTCCGCATAGCCCAGCGCCGTGCGATAAAGCATTGCAATCGCATCCGCATCGCGCTGCTCCGCGCGCCTTATAATGCAGTCCATATGCGCCCTCCTCACTCCAAAACCCCGCGCAGCCGGCGCACGCCCTCGTAAATCTCATCGATGCTCAGCCGCGAAAAGCCCAGCCGCAGGCTGTCCCGCCCGCGCCCGTCCGGATAGAACACGTCGCCGGGCACGTACATCACGCCCGCTTCTTTGGCGTGCTCCAGCCTTTCGCGCGCGTCCACGCCGTTTTTGAGCGTCACGAATACCGAGAACCCGCCGTCGGTGCGCGGCCATTCGGCTATGTCCGAGAAGTTTTCGTCCAGTGCGCCCAGCAGCGCCGTCATGCGCTCGCGGTACAGCACGCGGCTGGATTTAAGGTGGCGCTCCAGACAGCCGCGCCGCAGGAACTCGCACAGCGCCGCCTGTATCACCGTCGATGTGTGTATGTCCTGATTGAACTTTTCGTTGAGCAGGTAGTGATACACCTGCTCGGGCGCGAGTACCCAGCCTATCCTCAGGCCGGGAAACAGCACCTTGGAAAAGCTGCCCGCGTATATGACCACGCCCTCGGAATCCATCGCCTTGAGCGTGGGATAGCTTTCGCCGCGGAAGCGCAGTTCCTCGTTAAAGCCGTCTTCAAGCAGCGGCACGCGGTACTTGGAGCACACGCGCAGCACCTCGCGGCGGCGCTCCATGGGCATGTTTATGCCCGTCGGGTTCTGGTATGTGGGCACGCAGTAGACCAACGCGGGGCGCTCCTTTATTATCTCGCGCTCCAGCACGTCCGGGTTCATGCCCTGCGCGTCCAGATCGACCGCGCCTATGCGCGCCATGCGGCTTTTCAAAACGCCTATCACGCCGTTGTACGTGGGCGCTTCCGTGAGCACGCGCGCGTTTTCGTCCACCAGCACGCGCGTGACCAGTTCCACCGCCTGACGAAAGCCGTTCACTATAATCAATTCCTGGCCGTCGGTGTTTATGCCCTTTTGCCGCATATCGGCCAAAAGATATTGCCTTAGCGGTTCATAGCCGCGCGCGTAGCCGTAATTGAGCAGCCGCCCGTCGTCCGCGGCCAGCACATCGTTCATTATCTTGCGGAAGGCCTGCACCGCGAACGTATTGTGATCGGGCGCAAGCGATGTAAACGAAATCACGCCGCGCCCGCCGTGTATCACGGGCGCTTCCTCCTCGCGGTAGTGGGTAAAGGCGCGCGCCGCACGGCTTATGCGCTTTTCCCAGTCTATCGCGGATTCATGCCCGGCGCGCGGCGCGCACGCGCCCTCGCTGACGAACGTGCCCTGACCGCGGCGCACGTATACAAGGCCTTCATCTTCGAGGTAGGCATACGCCGCGTCCACGGTGTTTCGGCTGACGTTTTCCAGATGCGCCATGTCGCGCGCGGAGGGCAGCTTGCCCGCGGGCAGTTCGCCCGAAAGTATCGCGCGCCGGAGTTTATCGCGCAATTGCAGGTAGAGCGGCTTGCCGCCGCCGGTATCGTCGCCAAAAAGCGGACACATGCACGCCGCCCTCCTTTGCATATTTTCTACCGTACTATTTTATCCCATTTGCTTAAAATAATAAAGTGCCGCCGAGCCGCTTATTTTGCGATTCGGTGGCACCATTGATGTATTCATGTTAAGTGCCGCTTCTTTCTTTTCGGAATGAAAAGAAAGAAGCGAAGAAAAGTCGTTTATTCTTTCGTTACCGACTTACCGGCACATCTGCCTGAACACGCTTTATTCCTCCACCAGAAACGGATCGTTTTCAGGGTGCGCCTCAGGCAGACTGAGCGTGGTCATTATGAGCGCGTCCTCATGATTGTCCTCATAATAGCGCTTGCGGTAGCCCACGTCCACAAAGCCGTGGCTGCGATACAGGTTTTGAGCCACTTCGTTGGAGCGGCGCACCTCCAGCGTCATAAACGCCATGCCCGAATCGGCCGCGAATTGCAGCATGTTTTCCATAAGGAGCTTGCCCAGTCCCCTGCCGCGATGAGCTTTGGCTATCGCTATGTTGGTCACGTGCGCTTCGTCCACTATGAACCACATGCCGCCGTAGCCGACGACCTTGCCCTCATCCTCAACCACCAGATAGCGCGCGCAGGCATTGCGCTCCAATTCCTCGGTAAACGACTTGCGCGACCACGGTATCGAAAAGGCTTCGTGCTCGACCTCCATTATCGCGTCCAGATCGTCCATCGTCATAAGGCGGCAGCTTGCGCTCATACCTTCAACCCCTTCGCCAGCCGTTCGCGCTCGGCCTGCGGCGCGCGCAGGTAGAGCGGCTTGAGTTCCAGATAGTCCATCGACTGTTCGGCGCGCTCGCTTGCCAGCGCGCATATCGCCGCCGCACGCGGGAAGTTCATATGCGCCGGGGCAAAGCGCGCGTCGGGGCGCAGCGCCAGTATGCGCGCGCAGTTTGCATCCGCGCCGTCGCCCATGAACATTACTTCACCCTCAGGCAGTGTGCCTACAAACTCCTCCAGCGGCGCGGCCACGTCGTCGCCTATGCGGTTAAACTCCGCGCCGCCCTTGAACGCCGCGGCGTATACCTGCGACCGGCGTGCGTCGAACATGGGCGCAAGCGTGCCGTTAAAGCCGCACGCGCCGTATGCCAGCGCCTCCAGCGCGTCCACGCCTATGCAGCGCGCGCCCACCGAGTGCGCCAATGCCTTAACGGTAGTAACCCCAATGCGCACGCCCGTAAACGAGCCGGGGCCGACCGCGCACGCAAACAGGTTCACATCTTTAGGCTGAAGCCCCGCGCATTCCAATGCGCGCTCAGCCATAGGCAGCACGGTCTGTGAGTGCGTAAGCCCATGACGCGCAGTCTCCTCATGAGTAATCACGCCGTCCTGCATCAGCGCAACCGACGCGCAGGGGCCGGACGTGTCCATAGCAAGTATAATCATGCTTCTTCCTCCCCGGGCGCGGCTATGCGTATCATGCGCGCGTAGCCGTCGCCGTCCTCATCCGTAAATCCGACGCGCTCGTCCTCAGGCACGTCGCCCGGCTCCACGCGGTTTACGTATACCGTGTATGCGTCTGCCGGGTCCAGATCGGCGTTTTCGGGCCATTCGATAACGGCCAGCCCGTCGCCGCCTATGTACTCGTTAAGCCCCGTCTCGAACAGCTGCTCCGGGTCGTCCAATCGGTACAGGTCAAAATGGTAGAACCGGCCGCGCGCGCCGTCGTACTGCTGCATTGTGGTAAAGGTAGGGCTGGTTACATGGCCTTCAACGCCCCATGCGCGCGCCAGCCCGCGCGCGAATACCGACTTGCCCGCGCCCAGATCGCCGCGCAGCAGCACTATGTCGCCCGCGTGCAGGCGTGCGGCCAGCTCATGCGCGATTGCGGTCGTGCGCGCTTCGTCAAATGAATAGTAGGTTTGCATGTTACCTCTCTTGCGGCGCTATGGCCGGATGTATGTATTGATTCAGGCTGCATATTGGCAGACCTGTAAATGTTTTACTAAGCCCTGCATATGCGGGGAAAAACGTGATAAACAAGATCGCGTGTACGTGTGGGCGAGGAATACCCCTGCTTGAGCAAGGATATTCTACCCCAATAGTTCTATACCACTTTCTAGTATCACCCCTGCACATGCAGGGAACATTACCGCATCATCAAATTCATGCTGTCAAGTCGAGTATTATCTCTGCTCATGCGGAGAACGCTCTGGCCTTACATTATTGGTTTATTATACTCCCTAGCGTCCCGCCTGTCAAAAGTCCGCAGGTTAAACCACCTCATCAACCACCGCACTGACGACTCTTTCAAGCGCCGCCCTGCGCATGTCTCCGTCCATGTGCCAGTGCCAGTCGGGCGCGCCCTCATCCGTCGGGTGCACATCCGACACCACCAGCGCCGCCGCGGCCTTTATGCTCAGGTACGCGCTCACGCTGAATACCGCCGACGTTTCCATCTCTACGCACGCCGCGCCGCGCTCGCGCCACAGCCGCTCCTTATAGAACGTCTGCCGGTATACGGCGTCCGACGAAACCACGCCCGCGCGCTTTGCATTAAGCGCCGTGCAGGAAGCACGCATTGCCCATTGCGTACACCGGGCACTTTTGCAAAAAGCGCGGCAGGCTCTGCGTTATTACTTTGCAGTCAAAGTTTTGGTTAAGGTATTCCACGCCGCCGCTCATGAAAAACAGCATAGCCGTTTCGGGCAGTCTTATTTCGCCGCCCGCTGCGTGCAGGCTTTGCGCGTTAGCTTTTGCGGTGATTATCGGGCGCGTATCGTCGCATTCGTACTTCCACATGGTTTTCGCCTCCTCCGGATTAGACTAATATAAGGCTGAACGCTGCATTTGTCAATTGTGCCTTGCCCAAAAAAGCAACCGGCGCGCAACGCTTTCCCAGCATTGCGCGCCTAAAGCCCGAACATTACCTATCGTGCAGCAGCGGCGACAGGGGTTTGTACAGCAGGAACGTGACCAGCGACAGCGCCAGACCCTTTACCACGTTAAACGGTATTACGCCGTATATGAACAGCGTGGTCAGGCTGGTTATCGAGGGGTTATCGGCCATCGCGATTATGCCCTCCATGCCCGCGAACTTGGCGTACATGGGCAGCAGTATGAAGCGATTGGTCACTACCGACGTCGCGACCAGCAGCACCACGCCCATCGTGTGGGCCGGCGTGGCGAGGGGCATGTCTTCGGGCGGCAGCATGGTCGCCCCGGTCACGATGCAGGCGACGCACGCG
>OLPU01002808.1_pt1 | contig 11161 bp, 10 predicted proteins | sample 1673111 | NCBI WGS metagenome assembly OLPU01 (sample SAMEA3136755, study PRJEB25190) | human gut metagenome | reverse complement strand
GGCGGCCATCGCGGCCGTGCAGGCCGGCGCGAGCGTCATCGTGCTTGAGAAGTGCGGCATCACCGGCGGTTCCACCAACGTCTCCGAGGGCGCGCTGAACGCTGTCGATCCCGAGCGCCAGGAGCCCCAGGGCATCGAGGACTCCATCCCCACCTTCTACGAGACCACCATGAAGGGCGGTCACAACACCAACAACCCCGAGCTCGTGCACTTCCTCACGGACAACGCGCTGGATTCCGTCCACTGGCTCGAGAGCCTGGGCGGCGAGTTCAAGGACGAGATCGGTTCGGCCCCCGGATCGCTCGGCCAGCGCAGCCATTACCCGGCCACGCCGTCGGGCAACACCTACATCCGCTCGTTCCAGCAGTTCATCGACGACAACGCCGATGCCATCATGCTGCTCAACGATATGCAGGCCAAAGAGCTCATTCTGGATGATGCCGGCGCGGTCGTGGGCGTGAAGGCGCTTTATGCCGGCGAGCAGGAGGTCACCGTGAACTGCGGCGCCGTGGTCATCGCCACCGGCGGCTTCGGCGGCAACGTGGAGTACCGTCAGAAGGTGAACACGGGCGTGTGGAAGGAAGTCGTGCTTGACGACTCCATCGGCTGCACCAACATTAAGCCCTGCGCCCAAGGCGAGGGCATGGTGCTCGCTGAGAACGCCGGCGCCGAGCTCATCTGCCTGTCCGACATCCAGCTGCACCCCTGCGGCACCCCGGGCACGGGTCTCATGGAGGACATCCGCACCTCCGGCCGTAACCGTATCTTCGTGAACACCGACGGCAAGCGCTTCGTGAACGAGGGCGCCGAGCGCGACGTTCTGTGCAAGAACATCTTCGCCCAGCCCGACGGCACCTACTGGATCGTCGTGAACACCCTGCGCTACCCCGATCCCGACGAGCCGGACGCCAACGGCGCCACCATCAACAACATGCTGGCTCTGGGCCACATCGTCGCTGGCGATACCGTGGAGGCCCTGGCCGGCGAGATGGGCGTGGACGCCGCGAACCTGCAGGCTTCCATCGACGCCTACAACGCCGTGGTGGAAGGCGGCACCGACGAGTTCGGCTTCGTGGCCGACAACACCGCCGATGCGGCCATGACCGAGGGCCCCTGGTACGCCTGCCGCAAGGTGCCCACCGTGCACCACACCATGGGCGGCATCCGCGTGAATGTGGAATCCGAGGCCTGCAACGCCGACGGCGAGCCGATTCCCGGCTTGTACGCCGCAGGCGAGTGCACCGGCGGCATCCACGGCGAGAACCGCCTGGGCGGCAACGCCATCGCCGACTGCATGACCTTCGGCCGCAACGCCGGCACCAACGCCGCAAAGTACGCCCTGGCCTAGCCGCGCTATAACAGCCTCCTTCCCCCGAGCGGGAATAGAAAGAAGGAGCCCCTCGTGTGAGGGGCTCCTTCTCGAGATAGGAAGCGTGTTTGGCGGGGGAGGGCCTACCAGTTGCAGGGGGCCTCGCCCTTCTCCTGGCGCTCGGACTTGAAGATCACATCCGGCACCTCCTCGCCGTGGTAGCACTTCACAGCGCCCTTCTCCTCCAGCTCGGCGATCTGCTCGGGCGTGTAGCCGTAGTGCTCCAGGTACTCGGCGGTGTGGTAGCCGATGGGCTTGGAGAGGATGATCGGCGGGTCGCCGTAGCCGCCGAAGCGGATGGGCGTGGTGGGCAGCGCATGCTCGCCGAAGGCGTTGTACTTCACCTTGCGGATGGCGTCGTTGACGTAGGCCTCGTCGTCCTTCAGGATGTCGGTGAAGCGGAAGACCTTCTGACTCGGCACGTCCCATTCGGCCAGGATCTTCAGCCACTCCTCCAGATCCTTCTTCGAGAAGCCCTCGTCCAGGATGGTGATGAGCTCCGGCTGCAGGTGGTTCGCCTTCACGTTCTCGATGGTCGCGTAGCGCGGATCGTCCACCAAATCGTCGCGGCCGATGATTTTCATCATGTCGTTGTAATAGCGGTTGTGCTGCGGCTGGCAGATGTAGAGCCACTTATCGTCGGCGGTCTTGTAGGTGTTGTTGAAGGGGTTGGGCACGTCGGTGCGGGACTTCGGGTAGTCGGCGCCGAACTGCTGGGCGCAAAGGCCGATGGAGCCGCCCCAGATGGCGGAGTGGTACAGGTTCACGACCACCTTGTCGCCTTGGCCGGTGCGCAGCTTGTTCACGAGCGCGCCGAGAAGGCCGGCGGCCATCATGATGGCGGTGTTGTAGTCGCCGAAGGCCTGCGGGGGAATGGCGGGGGAGGTGTCCTTCTCGGGGAAGGTGCCGGCAACACCGCCACGGGCGGCCCAGCACACGGCGTCGTAGCCGGGGGCATGGGCGAACTCGCCGAACTCGCCGTAGCCGCGCATCTGGCCCCAGATGAGCCCCGGGAACTCTTCGTGCAGGGTTTCGTAGTCGAGCCCGAGCTTCTTCAGGGCGGCGGTGCGCATGTTGTTCATGAAGATGTCGGCCTCGCCGATCATCTTCTTCGCGATGGCCAGGCCCTCGGGATCCTTCAGGTTGAGCGACACCCAGTTCTTGTTGGTGTTGTTCAAATCGATGATGGGATCTTCCGTATCGGTCAGCTCGCAGCCGAAGCCGGGGCCCTGGGTACGTTGGGTATCGCCGGCGAAGGACTCGATCTTGATGACCTCGGCGCCCATCTCGGACAGGACGCGGACGGTGGCCGGGGCGGCCACGTAGGTGCACATCTCGACGACCTTGATGCCGGCGAGCGGGCCGTAACCGTTGAGCTTCTCGGTGACTGTCATCGGAGCATCTCTCCTTTCATGCAAGTGGTTGGTCGGGCGGTTCGTTTGTTTGCACCCCTATCATCGCAGGGGAAAGAATCCCTATCTACGGACAAAATAGAATATGTGTGTAAAATAGACTCGAAATTGAGTAGAAAATACCACTAGATTGAAAAGTTATCCCTATGCAAACAGGACAACAAAGGTATTCTGTTTCAACAAATCAAAGGAGTGGTGTGCTAGGGTCATCGTGTAGAATGCACACTATAGTAAAGAGAAGGGAGCCATAAGGTGGACTTCACGCTGACCGACGGGCAGAAGAAGCTCGTCAGCGCCTTCCGTACGTTCGGGGCCGACACCTTCACGCCGGAGCGCGTGGCCAAGTGGTGCCGCGACCAGGGTCTGCCCGATACGGTGATGAAGGAGTTCGTCGATCTGTACTACGAGACCGCCGAGCCGGACATCGCGCCCGATCTGGCCCACAGCCTGCTCTCGCAGGTGCTCATCGTGGAGGAACTCTCCCGCTGCGCCGGCACGACGCTGCCGTTCCAGAACGACTTGTTCAACCTGCAGATCATGAGCGGGTTCGCCGGGGCCGCCGAGGCCGCCTCCATCGCCGAGGATTATCGCGCCGATGGCCGCCTCATGTTCGCCCTGGCCATCTCCGAGCCCGACGGCGGATCCGACACCATGGCCATGAAAACCTCGTGCCAGACCGTGGACGGGCGCCTGCTTCTGAACGGGCGCAAGTCCTACGTGAACAACGGCGAGTACGCCCCTTATATATTGGTGGCCGCCATCGACAAGGACGCGGGGGATACGGGCCGCTACCCGTCGCTGTCCTTCTGGCTCGTGCCCCGCAACGTGCCCGGCATCAACGCCGTGCCCATCAGCAAGATCGGCCAGTCCATGCTGCCCTTCGCGCTCATCTCCTTCGACGATGTGGAGCTGTCGCCGGAGTGGCGTCTCGATGCGAGCGAGGGAGGGTTCCAGCAGCTGTTCCATCTGCTGGAATACGGGCGCGTGCTTCTGTGCGCCTCCAGCTTGGGCATGGCCCAGGCGGCCATGGACGACGCGGTGGCCCACGCGCGCTCCCGCAAGGCCTTCGGCGTGCAGGTGGGGCGCTTCCAGCAGATAGAGACCCTTCTCACCGATATGGAAGTGCGCCTGCGCAACATGCGCTCCATGGTGTACCGCGCGGCCTGGTCCATCGATGCCGCCGACGAGACCGAGCGGCTCGACGTGGCCCTCATGAAGCGCTACGTGCCCGAGGCCTCGGTGCAGGTGGCCTCGGACGCCATGCAGATTCTGGGGGGCCTCGGCTACACCGAGGGCTCGCGCGTGAGCCGCATCTGGGAGGACTGCCGCGGCAATCAGATCGCCGAGGGAACGGACCAGGTGATGGTGTACATCGCCGCGCCACTGATCATGGAGCACTACCGATCTTTCTAGAAGGGCTGCGAGCATTCTTATTAAGTGAACGATCGCAAGAAACTGGGGGAAATATTCTCCCAGTTTCTTCTATTTGTGAAACCTATCAATCATAAATCCTTTCGATATTAGGACAAATTAACTGAGTCTGTCCTATTTTTTCAAAGAATATGGGACAAAGCATCCCTTTTTGACCATCCTTAAGGGAAACGTTCTACGGTACAAATACGATAGCGGCGAAAGATCGCCGTCCACGGCTCACGCCAACAGGGGTTCGACGTTTGCGCAAGAGTAGAAGAAATCGATAGAGGAGGTTTACCTTGAGTGGGACCGCTACCAAAGAGAAGCTGACCGTGCGTCACCTTCTCGTCGTTCTGACGGGCATCATGATCACGTTCGGATGCTCGGCTCTATGCTTCTCCACCTGGGGCCTGTTCCAGCCGGTCGTGGCTGAGGGCCTGGGCGTGGAGGTCACCGCCTTCGCCATGTACGTCACCGTTATGTACCTGACCATGACCATCGCCTCGCCGTTTGCGGGCAAGCTGCTGCAGACCATGGACATCCGCATCCTTCTGTCCGCCTCCGCCGCCCTCGTGGGCTGCGCCTTTTTGCTGATGAGCTTCTCGAACACCATCGTGCTGTTCTACGTGGCCGCCGTCATGCTGGGCCTGGGCGAGATCACCATCCTGTGGCTGGCCATCCCCACGCTCATCAACCGCTGGTTCGTGGAGCGCGCCGGCTTCTTCATCGGGTTGTGCATGGCCTTCACCGGCATCGGCGGCGCCATCTGGTCGGCCGTGTTCACCGCGCTGACCGCTTCGGGCGTCGACTTCCACACGATTTACCTCATCTGGGGCGTCATCGCGCTCGTCACGAGTCTGCCCTTCACGCTGTTCTGCGTGCGCAACTCTCCCGAGGACTGCGGGCTGGCCCCCTACGGCGCCTCCATGCAGAAGGCGGCCTCGGGCGCTGAGGTGGCCGCGAAGCCCGCGGGCCTGTCTGCCGGCTTCGTCATGAAGACCCCGATGTTCTACGCCATCTGCGTCTTCGCCGGCCTCATCAACATCGCCATCCTCATCGCCATGCAGTTCCCCACCTACACCAAGTCGCTCACCGACGTGGCCTTCGACGTGGCCGTGGTCGGCGGCGTCATGACCTCGGTCATGATGGTGGGCCAGGCCATCTTCAAGGTGGTGCTGGGCGCGGCGGCCGACAAGAACGCCAAGGGCGCCCTCATCTTCGCCTTCGCCGCTGGCGTTGCGGGCATCCTGCTGTGCTGGTTCGGCACCTTCTCCGAGTACGTGATGTACGTGGGCGCCTTCATCTTCGGCGGCTGCTACGCCACCGCCGTGGTGCTCGTGCCGGTCATCTGCCGCCAGTCCTTCGGCACCCGCGAGTACTCGGTCATCTACTCCCGCGTCTCCACGGTGTTCAATCTCATCGCCGCCTTCGCCGCTATGATCTGGGCGTGGCTCGGCTCGTCGTTCGGCTTCACCGTCGAGTTCATCGTGGCGCTGGCCATGCTCGTGGTCATCCTGCTGCTCGGCCTGTACATCTTCAAGGCCGCTGCTGGCTACAAGAAGGACTGGACGACCGAGTAGTCCGATCCCTTGAACCGCTGGCGGCCTTAAACGGGAAAGCGGGGAGTGGAGACTCCCCGCTTTTCGCACTTATCACTTATAGGAAATCTCTATGAGCCAAGATGAGTTTGATAAACTACGATCAAGGTAGAATCGCGCAATCTGAGAACGGGCCGACCAGCCTTACCGTTGCCTTAGGGGGAACCATGAACCTCTCTCAGCTGAACTACTTCAAGAAGCTCGCCGAGGTGCTTCACTACACGCGAGCGGCGCAGGAGCTGTTCATCACCCAGCCGACCCTCTCCGGGGCCATCTCGTCTCTGGAGAAGGAGCTGGGGCTCCCTTGTTCGAGCGTAACGGGCGCTCGGTGCTCCTCACGCCCTACGGCGAGGTGTTCTACGAGCACGTGTGCCTGGCCCTGCGCGCCATCGACGACGGCGTGGCGGCCGTGAGCGCGCGCTCCTCGGCCTCCTTCGGCACCGTGAACCTCGGCACCACCTTCACCACCCAGGACCACTACCTGCCGAGCCTCATCCGCGACTTCGAGGAGGCCTTCGACAAACGGGTCATCGTGAAGGTGTCCCAGGGATTCACCAACTACCTCACCGAGCAGCTGCATCGGGGCACGCTGGATGTGGCCTTCTGCGGCAAGCGCGACAACGAGCCCGATATCGCCTACTTCCCGGTGAAGCACTGCGAACTGGCCCTCTACGTGCGCGACGACCATCCGCTGGCGTCTGCCGACACGATCACCTTCGCCGAGCTGAACGAGGTGGATCTGCACGCCTACCGCCGGGGCACCCCCATCGGCGAGCGCGTGGCGAAGATGCTCGAGGAGGCCGACGTGCGCGGCGTGTCCCTGGGCTACGACGACGATGTGTCCATGGGGTCGTTCCTCTCCCACAACGGCGGCAACGCCGGAGCGCTTATGCTGGACTCGCTGGGCGCCCAGCTGTTCAGCAACCTGCACCAGGTGCGCGTCGAGGGCATCCCGGATCACTTCTACACGGTGTATATGGCCTACCACAAGAAGCACGTGCACTCCCGGGCCGTGGCCGACTTCATCGACTTCGTGAAGGCCTATCCGGGCAACGACCTCATCGGCCAGGTGCTGCCGGCAACTCCGACCGAGTAGGGGCGCCGGGCCCGATCGGCCGAGACGGACGTGCGGCGGACGTTTGGGTGTCTGGTCGCTCGACTGCCCAGCCCGTCCGATCCTCCAGGCTGTCTGACTGCCGTCTGTGGTCATTTTGCGCCGTATACGGCCACTTGTTGCGGGAGGCTGGCAAAGCGCGATCCGTTGTGGTATAAATACGCCTGCTGTGCAGATCGACTGCACGGACATACTTTCGCTTCTGGAGAAAGTGGGACTTTTCCCGCTTTCTTTTGTTGTAGGGGCCTTTTGCGGCCCGGAAAGTATGGGAGCGTAGGCAACGGAAAAGGAGGCAGACGAGGTGCTGACGGCCAAGGAGAAATCGCTTCTTTCCGCCCTGGAGCCCCGAGCGGCCTCCGAGGGCGTCGAGATCGTCACGCTGGAGATCGTCGGCTCGAAGAAGGCGCCGACCATCCGCGTCTATATCGATGCGGAAGGCGGCATCAGCTTCGACGAGCTGGCCCGTACTCAGGCCTGGGTCGGGGACGTCATGGACGAGCTGGACCCGTTCCCCGGGGCCTACATGCTGGAGGTGTCCTCTCCGGGCATCGACCGGCCGCTGCGCACGCCGGAGCACTTCGCGCGCTTTGCCGGCGAGACGGTGACGGTGAAGGCGACCGGCCCCATCGACGGCCGCAGCTCGTTTACCGGCGAGCTTCTCGGCTTCGAGGACGGCTGCGTCATCGTGGCCGCAGACGGCGCCGACACCTTCCGCATTCCGTACGACAACATCAAAAAGGCCCGCGTTAAGGGCACCATCGACTTCAGCGCCTAGGGAAAGGATTAGATACGTGGCAACTTCAGAACTGATCGAGGCCTTGCAGGCACTGGCCCACGAGCGCAAGATCGACGAGTTCTACCTCATCGAGCGCTTGGAGCAGTCCCTGGCGAAGAGCTACGAGCGCATCCTCGATCTGGAATGGGACGCGCGCGTGACCATCGACCGCCAGACCGGCAAGATCTACGTCTACGAGCTCGTGCCCGTGGGCGAGCCCGACGAGGAGACCGGCGAGTACAGCGATTTCGAGGAGCGCGACGTCACCCCCGACGACGTGAGCCGCATCGCCGCCCAGAACGCCAAGGGCGTCATTTCCTCGCTCGTGCGCGAGGCCGGGCGCCAGTCCATCTACGACGAGTTCCGCGGCCGCGTGGGCGATTTGGTCACGGGCACCGTGTTGCAGGGCACGCCGGACTTCACCATCATCAAGATCCGCGAGGGCGTCGAGGCGGAGCTGCCGCATTACGGCGCCAAGCGCAACCCGGGCGAGCGCAACGAGCGCCCGGCCAACGAGCACTACCGCCACAACCAGCGACTGAAGGTGCTCATCATCGAGGTGCGCAACCCCAACGCCGACGCGCCCCGCGCCCGCGGCGAGCAGGCGCGCCCGGCCATCGTCGTCTCCCGCACCCACCCCGACCTCATCCGCCGTCTCTTCGAGATCGAGGTGCCGGAGATTTACGAGGGGGTCGTGGAGATCAAGTCCGTGGCCCGCGAGCCCGGCGCCCGTTCCAAGGTGGCCGTGTTCTCCCGCGAGGCGAACCTGGATCCGGTGGGCGCCTGCGTGGGGCCGAAGGGCTCCCGCGTCCGCATGGTGGTCGAGGAGCTGCGCAACGAGCGCGTCGACGTCATCCAGTGGAGCCCCGACCCGGCGGTCTACGTGGCCAACGCCCTGTCGCCGGCGAAGGTGAGCCACGTGAGCATCGACGAGGACAACAACTACGCCACGGTCATCGTGCCCGACGACCAGCTGTCGCTGGCCATCGGCAAGGAGGGCCAGAACGCCCGCCTCGCCGCGCGCCTCACGGGCTGGCATATCGACATCAAGAGCGCGCGCTTGGCCGCCCGCCTCACCGGTTGGCACATCGACATCAAGCCCCAGAGCTTCCAGGGCGCGTCTTTGGTCGATGTCGAGATGGACGACGAGGTGGAGGAGGACGACGGCTTCTGCATCTTCGTCGACGAGGATGGCAACCGCTGCCGCAACCACGCCCGACCGAACAGCCAGTACTGCGGCGTCCATGCCGATGCCGAGGCAGAGGCCTAAGGGGCAGAGCCTGATGGCAGTACAGACGACAAAGCGCCAGCGTACCTGCATCGGCTGCGGCGCGACCCTTGGGAAGGGCGCGCTTCACCGCATCGTGCGCAACGGCGAGGGCCTTGTGAGCTTCGACCCTACGGGCCGCCTCGCCGGCCGCGGCGCCTACGTCTGCTCTGAGGACTGCCTCGCCGCGGCGAGAAAGACCAGGAAGCTTGAGCGCGCCCTGCGCTGCAAAGTGACCGACGAAGATTACGAGCGCGTTCTTCGCGAGCTTGCCCTCGCCGAGGCACCGGGAAAGAATGAGGAGTGATATATGGCCAGCATGCGCGTACACGAGTTGGCGAAGGAATTCGATATGTCGAGCGGGGATCTGCTCGATCGCCTGAAAGAGATGAAGATACCGGCGAAGTCCCATGCGAGCATGCTCAACGACGCTTACGTTGACAAGATTCGCAAGAACCTGGAGCCGGAGATCCGCGCCCGCGCCGGCGCCCTCGAGGCCGAGGAGGCCGCGGCGCTGGCCGCCGAGCAGGAGGAGGCCGTCGAGCCCGCTCCCGCCGCAGAGCCCGACCCCGAGCCGGCAGAGCCTACGACGGCCGATTTGTATGCCCGTCGTCCCCGCAAGCGCAAGGCCGTTGTCGACCAGCTCGCCCGCGAGCTCGAGGCCGAGGACGACGCCGCTGCTACCACCGATGCTCCGAAGGGAGGCGACGAGTAATGCCTATCGGACCTGCTCGAATGCCGCTTCTCGATCACCTGGGAGAGCTTCGTCGTCGTTTGACGATCATCGTCGTATCCGTGTTAGCCGCGACGATCGTTATGTATTTCGCCACTCCCGTGATCGTTGATATCCTCGAGGCCCCGATTGTACCGTTCGTGCCCGACGGTGAGTTCTTTATCACGAGTTCGCTTGGTGGCTTTGCCATTAAGTTTGGCATTGCCATAAAAGTTGCCGTGGTCATGTGCACGCCCATGATTGTCTGGCAGATTTTGGCGTTTTTCCTGCCAGCGCTGCGTCCCAATGAGCGCAAGTGGGTCGTACCCACGGTGCTTGTCGCGACCGTTCTGTTCTTTATTGGCGCCATTTTCTGCTATTTCATCATCATCCCCGCCGGCTTTGAGTGGCTCATTGGCGAGACCTCCGGTATTGCCACGGCACTGCCCGATCTCGAGGATTACATCAATATCGAGATTCTTCTTATGATCGGCTTTGGCATTTCTTTTGAGCTGCCGATCGCGGTGTTCTACCTTGCTGTGTTCCAGATCGTTCCCTATGCCAAATTCCGTGCTGCTTGGCGCTACATCTACGTCTGTATGCTTGTGGTCGCGGCATCCATTACTCCGGATGCCTCGCCGGTCACGTTGATGCTTATGTATGCGGCAATGCTTTCCCTCTACGAGATCTCGCTTGCAGTCACACGCATCGTCGTGGTGGCTCGCGGCGGCAAAAAGGCCCTCACGACGAGTCGCGTTGGCTTTTTTAGCGATGACGACGAGGACGATGAGGAGTAAATCGGTATGCACGAGGTTGGCATTGTCAACGGCATACTCGATACAGTGATTCGCGCGGCGCGTGGGGCGGGGGCCTCGCGCGCCGTTTTGGTAACGCTGCGTATCGGGGATATGACCGAGGTCGTGCGCGAGGCGCTTGACTTTGCGTGGGAGACGTTTCGTGACGAGGACCCGCTCACGCAAAGTTGCGAGCTTGCGGTAGAGGAGGTCCATCCGCAAAGCGAGTGTCTGGACTGCGGTGAGGTTTTCAATCATGACCGCTTCCACTGCCGCTGCCCCCAGTGCGGCGGCGCCAATGTGCGCCTACTGCACGGCCGCGAGCTCGACATCGCAAGTATCGAAATCGAAACCCCCGATGATTAGCCCATCAGCCATCTGGGGACGGGGTATAAAGGGGCAGAAGTAAGGAGTGCTGAGTATGGCCGAGAAAACGATTGATATCGCGTCGCCGATTCTGTCGCGCAACGAGCGCCTGGCAGATAAGCTGCGCAAGCGTTTTGAACAGACGAACACCTACGTGATTAACGTGCTGTCGAGCCCCGGCTCGGGCAAGACCACCACGATCCTGGGCACCAACGAGCGCCTGCGAGATAAGGCCGGCTTGCGCTGCGCCGTTATCGAGGGCGATATCGCCTCGGATGTCGACGCTATCACCATGAAGGAAGCCGGCATGCCCGCCATCCAGATCAACACGGGTGGCCTGT
>OLPU01002803.1_pt1 | contig 11190 bp, 10 predicted proteins | sample 1673111 | NCBI WGS metagenome assembly OLPU01 (sample SAMEA3136755, study PRJEB25190) | human gut metagenome | reverse complement strand
AATGCCGGTATTAATATCTGCCGGAGATTTTTCTTTCTCTTTTTCATCTGTTTTCTGCTCCAATACTCTCTATCTTTTCTGCACTTTTGTCCAGTATAGTCTGTGAATCGTTTTCATTTACCAGGATTTCTCTTAAGGTATCCGAAAGTGTCAGTGAGATCTGCGGCCAGTTTCTGCTGATCTCTCTTGTCCTGGCATTCTGATACAGATCTATAAATGTCCCTTTTTCCTTATCATTTTCAAACTGTTGCTGCATAATCTCCTGCCTTGGTGCAAGAAATCCGAACTCATCTATGTACTCTTTCATCCGCTTTTTGTCCGCAAGAAATTTCAAAAACTGAATCGCATATTCCTTATTTTCATTATCTGCCACCGCCAGAATCTCTCCTCCGGCCACCGTAACCTGTGGATTCCCGCAAGGAATCGCCGCAACACCAAATTCAAGATCCGGATTGCCTTCGCGGATACTGTCGATTGCCATAGAGGAATTGAACATCATTGCGATCTTTCCCTTTATAAACTGATTCGTCAGATCTCCCATCGTAAGGGAAATACTCTGCAGACTTAAGCTTCCTTCCTGCTCCATCTCTTTTAAGAATAAAAATGCCTGCTGCCCGGTTGCGGTATTGATGCTATGGATATCTCCACCCATAGACCACAGAATCGGAAGAAACTCATACATACTTTCCTCTGTCTGCAGTGCCGTGATCGCGAAGCCTTTTATCGTTTTATCACTGACCTTCTCCACAACCTCTTTGAATTCTTCCCAATTCTCCGGAACCTTGCATCCTGCTTTCTCCAGAATCTTCTTATTATAGAACATTGCCGTACAGTTCACTCCAAACGGCTGACCATAGATTCTGCCATTCACGGAACATGGTGCCAGCGCTTTTTCCGAATACTCCCGTAATTCCGGGATCTCATCCGTCAGATCTGCAAATGGTTTCATCTGATGAAGGAATTGAAAATCAGAGGAATCTACCAGTGCAATATCCGGCATCTTTTCTTCCGCCATGGACAGTGCCAGCTGTTTCTTAAAGTCTTCATCCGGTATATAAGACACTTTAACCTCTATTTCATCCTGTGACTGATTAAATTGATCTACCAGTTCTTCCAGATGCTGCTGGTTACCCGGAATATCCCAGTAGTGCCACAGTTCTATCTGTTTTTTCTTTTTTTCTATTGTTTCCGCCTTTTTCTGACAGCCTACACACAGACACATGCTGGCAAACATTACCACACACAGGCAGACAGAAATGTATTTTCTGGTTTTCTTCATCGTCTTTCTCCATTTTTAGATTTCCTACAGATTATCTTAAGATTTTTCATATTTTCTTTAGGCCTATAACACAAATTAGAAACATTTACCATGTATGATATAATCATCAACAACAAAGAAGTCACTCAGGTATCAGAAATATGAATCATCTTTTATCTGATCTGACTTCGCCTAAAAAATCCTTCGGTTATTCACTAAAAACAACAACCGAGTTTATATATATCATTTTTCTTTTTCATAACTTTTTTCCTTTCGGGCATCCGGTGTGGATGCCCATTTTTAATATCAAATACTATTCTTTCTCTCCTTCATTCGCCTCTTCAACCACAACTTCCGGTTCTGCCTCACCATGATCCTCTACATAATCAAAACGAATCACCGCCTGCGGCCAGTTCAGACTGATTCTTGCATTCTTCTGTTTCTCTTTTCCTGCTTTCTGGATCAGATCCAGAAGTTCATCCAGAACAGCTTTCGTCAGATAACCGCCGCGCCAGTGGAATGTAAACACTCTTCCCTTTTTCGCTGTCTGCAGTGCTCTTTTATATACATCCTCTGTCTTTGTAAATGACAGTTTCTTTTCTTTATAATAAAAATGCTCGCCATCTTCACACTTTGGTGCCGGAGCAATAAGCGGCTCATGGTCTCTGAATATGCTTTTATCATTCAGGTTGAAATAGTCGTACCGGATCTCTTTTGAAGCCTGCCTGTCACTCATCTTCTCCCCGTTCCCAAGAGTATTGTCAAACGTCGCATCCAGATGATAATATTTTCCGCCGATTTTTACGATATTCCAGGTATGACGGTATTTGATTCCTTTCTCCGGATTATTCCCGCACACTGCGATCATACACCAGATTCCGAGCGCATCGCACAGTACTTTCACAGATTTTGCAATTCCCTCGCAGACTCCGACACCCTGTCCAAGCGGTCCGATGATCTCATGGGAATATGGCTTTTTTAATTTATCGTAATGCACATTTTCACAGATAAAATCATGTACATACTTTTCCTTTTCCCATTCGGATTTGTCTTTCACCGGTCTTATGAGCTTTTCTACTCTGGATTTCAGTGCTTTCTGGTGTTCTTTTATTTTGTTTTTATCAAATAAATATTCCGGGATGAATATGAAATTAGGCGAATCTGAATAATATTTGTACTTATATCCAGTTGCCCAGAAGATTTCCGGATGATCCAGGCGCAGGCGGAAGAACACGTTATAGAGTTCCTCCGCCTCCATTCCCGGTATCTGTATTGAATCTGAGATTTCAAGCAAGCCCTGCCTGATGGCATGATAGGCTGCCTGCTGTACTTTGTTCATTTTACTATAGTAGTATGGTTCCATTCTATCTTCCTCGGTTCCTTTATATATCTGATCCATTTCATTTTTCTCACAGATAGAATTATAACCATAAAACTTTCTACTGGCAATGTCTCTGCGCCAGCTTTCTAATAACTAACTCTTTGTTCCAACATTCTTCGTTGCAACAATATCCACACCCGTACCTGCGACATCTTTCAGTAATACATCTCCGATATGCACCGGTGCCGGTACTTCTACTGTCTTCAATGCTTTTACGCACTCAAAGATTTTCCCTTTCGGAATATCTTCTTTTGTCTTCACCGATACCATATCTGCATCTCCTCCGGTTACTCTTACCGTCGAAGTCACAATTCTGGTCGGATTGGTTACTTCTTTTCTTGCATAGATGTCTCCACGTTTACAGGTATTTCCTGTTACACTGATCACTTCACCGGCTTCCATTGTCACGGTCAGAGGGCAGCCCATCGGACAGCCGATACATGTCAGTTCTCTTGTTGTTACTGTTTCCATCCTCTACGCCTCCTCTATCTTTACTGTAATCGTCTTCAGATCCGGATACTTCATAAGCTGTTCTTTTGTAAGCTTAATCTGTTCCATCTCTCCCGGCGCAACAACCGGACGTTTTTTATGTATCACCCGTTCATCGTCAAAATATGCGCTTACATAGCAGTTCTTATATACACCGCCTACACGGAAGCGCACAGTAAGGTTTTCATCCATATGAGCCGGATTAATCGTACTTGGAACTGTATAGCGTACGCCTTCTACCGGATTCAGTGTAATATCTGCTGCATCTTCCTTACTGCTCTTTTCCCCATCGTCTGTATCTGACTGTAAGTTCTTCACATATTCTGCTGCATTTCGTCCCGCAGTCTTTGCTTCCTCTGATACAAAATCCACCAGATCATGTACATGCAGTACATTTCCACAGGCGAATACGCCTTCGATATTCGTCTCGAGACTTTCATTGACCTTCGGTCCTGAAGTTACCGGATTCATATCTACGCCCATACCTCTGGAAATCTCATTTTCCGGGATCAGCCCACAGGAAAGTAATAATGTATCACAGGTGTATTCTTCCTCTGTTCCCGGGATCGGTTTTCCTTTGCTGTCTACTTCTGCCAGCGTGATCCCTTCAACTCTTTCTTTTCCTTTGATATCCACAACCGTGTGGCTCAATTTCAATGGAATATCATAATCGTCCAGACACTGCACGATATTACGTTTTAATCCACCGGAATACGGCATCAGTTCTGCTACAACTTTAACCTTCGCACCTTCCAGTGTCATACGTCTTGCCATGATCAGTCCAATGTCACCGGAGCCTAAGATCACGACTTCTCTTCCCGGCATATATCCTTCCATATTGACCAGACGCTGTGCTGTTCCTGCAGAATAGATTCCCGCCGGACGGTAACCCGGAATATTCAGTGCTCCTCTGGAACGCTCACGGCATCCCATGGCCAGGATCACTGCCCCTGCCTGTATTTCAAATAATCCTTCTTCACGATTCATTGCGGTTACGATTTTATCCGAACTGATGTCCATTACCATCGTATGCAATTTATATTCGATGCCAAGATCCTTCACCTGTTTGATGAATCTTCCGGCATATTCCGGTCCGGTAAGTTCTTCTTTAAATGTATGAAGGCCGAAACCATTATGAATACACTGATTCAGGATTCCCCCAAGTTCTTTATCCCTTTCCAGGATCAGGATATCCTGGATTCCATTTTCTCTTGCTGATACGGCTGCCGCAAGTCCGGCCGGACCGCCGCCAATGATTACTATATCGTATGTTTTCATAATCAGATGTCCTCCTTATTCACTCCTACAATGATCCTTGATTTCCCGCCAGACTTTGTGATCTCTGGCATTGGGATTTCCAGTTCTCTTGCAAGGATTTCCATCGTTCTAGGGGAACAGAAACCGGCCTGGCACCGTCCCATACCTGCTCTTGTTCTGCGTTTTACACCGTCTAACGACTTTGCTCCGAGTGGTCTATGGATCGCATCGATAATTTCACCTTCCGTGATCATCTCACAACGACAGATAATATTACCGTATGCCGGTTTCTCTTTGATTAATTTCACTCTTTCTTCTTTACTTAGAGTGTTTGGATCCAGGATTCCTTTTCTTGTAACAATGAAATTTTCTTTTTCTTCCAGATGAAGCTTTTCTTTCAAAATTCCCGCAACCATCTCTCCGATTGCCGGACTGCTGGTAAGTCCTGGAGATTCAATACCTGCACAGTCAATGAATCCCTTCGCATCTTCTAATTCTTCTATGATAAATTCATGTCCGTCTTCATGTGCGCGAAGTCCGGCAAATGATGTAATGACCTGACGCATCGGAATATTTTTTACATTCTGCCCTGCTTTTGTAAGTACCTGATCAAGTCCCTCTCTTGTTGTATTGGTTCCTTCTTTTTCTTCAATATCGATTGCTGTCGGTCCAAGGAGCAGATTGCCATGTGCTGTCGGCGATACAAGAATTCCCTTTCCGAATTCGTTCGGAAGTGCAAAGATTGTTCTCTTTACATGTCCGCCTGCAGTTTTATCCAGCAGACAGTAGTCTCCTCTTCTCGGTGTTATGTGGATTTTCTTTTCACTGACCATATTGTGGAATTTATCTGCATACACACCAGCTGCATTCACCACATATTTTGTCTTGAAAACGCCCTGATTCGTATGGACTTCCCAGATATCTTCCGTCTTTTTCAGTTCTTTTACTTCTGTATCAAACTTAAATTCTACACCATTTTCACAGGCATTTTCTGCCATCGCAATATTTAATCCGAATGGACATACAATTCCGGCTGTCGGCGCATAGAGTGCCGCATATACATTGTCTGCAATGTTCGGCTCCATCTCAAGTACTTCTTCTCTATTAAGAATCTGAAGTCCCGATACACCATTTGCCACACCTCTGTCATATAATGCCTGTAATTTGTCCATATCCTCTTCACGCAGACAGATCACAAGTGAACCGATTCTTTTGAATGGAAAGTCAAGATCTTTAGATAACTGTTCCATCATTGCATTACCGCGGACGTTTAACTTAGCCATCAGTGAACCCTCTTTTGCATCATATCCTGCGTGCACAATTCCACTATTGGCTTTTGACGTTCCACAGCAGACATCTTCTTCTTTTTCCAATACACAGATTTTTGCTTTATAGCGGGACAATTCTCTTGCAGCCGCTGAACCGGATACTCCACTTCCGATTATCATCACATCATACATGTTCCATCTCTCCTTCTATATGTCTTCCATATTCCAGGCATCACTTCTGATACCCGTAGGCTTTTGAAAAAAGAGCCTGACAAGTAAACGCATCACGAATATGCGGTTATCCTGCCAGGCTCTCTTCTCTCACGCCTCTTATTCTATTTTTTTATTATTCTACCACGGAATGGCACCATAAAGCAATACCGCAGCGACAGCTCCAATTACCGGTCCTACTAAAGTTACGACACCGTATCCCCAGTTTGAACTTCCTTTTCCTTTGATTGGAAGTACTGCATGAGCCAGACGTGGTCCAAGATCTCTTGCCGGGTTGATCGCATATCCTGTCAGACCACCGAGTGACATACCGATAGAAACGATGATTCCGAATACGATGAATTTGCCAAGTCCGTCTGTAAGTTCCGGCACATTTGCCATTCCTTTGATTGCAAATACAAGTATAAATGTTCCGACTGCCTCGCTGAAAATATTCAGGCCAAGATTCGGAATGGATGGTGCGGTACAGAATACCCCAAGTTTTGTTGCCTGATCTTCTGTTGCGTCAAACTGTCCTTTGAACAGAAGATATACAACTGCTGCACCCACGAACGCACCTGCGAATTGTGCCACAATATATCCAGGAACCATAGACCATGCAAAGCTTCCATCGACCGCCAGTGCCAAGGTCAGCGCCGGGTTAAAGGATGCTCCGGATGCAGCTCCAAATATACATGCCGGCAGCATAACCGCAAGACCCCAGGCAATGGTGATTTGAACCGTTCCTCCGCCCTTCATTCCGGATTTATTCAGGTTCACATTCGCAACCACTCCGTCTCCAAGAATAATCAGTATCATCGTTCCCAAGAATTCAGCTATATAAGGTAACATAGAAATTTCCCCCTTTTTTCTATCTATCTTTATTCAGTTTTTAATCTTCTTTTGCCCATCCGTAAGCGTATTTTACAGCTTTATTCCAGCCTTTGATCATCTTACTTCTCTGCTCTTCATCGATCTTAGGCTCGAATGTCTTGTCGATTGCCCAGTTCTTAATGACATCTTCTTTGCTTTCCCAGTATCCGACTGCAAGACCTGCAAGGTAAGCAGCTCCCATTGCAGTTGTCTCTACGCACTGCGGACGGTTTACCGGAGCGTTGATGATATTCGCCTGTGTCTGCATCAGGAAATCGTTAGCACTTGCGCCGCCGTCAACCTTCAGTGCAGCAAGATCAATTCCGGAATCTGCTTTCATTGCAACAAGAACATCATTTACCTGATATGCCAGTGATTCCAGCGTTGCTCGGATAATGTGATATTTGTTCACTCCACGTGTAATTCCTACAATGGTTCCTCTTGCATACTGATCCCAGTGTGGTGCTCCAAGTCCTGTAAATGCAGGTACTACATAACATCCATTCGTATCTTTAACTTTCTTTGCCATATATTCAGAATCCGGTGCAGAATCAATAATACGAAGTTCATCTCTCAACCACTGGATCGCTGCTCCTGCTACAAAGATCGAACCTTCCAGCGCATAATTTACTTTGCCGTCTAATCCCCATGCAATGGTCGTAACCAGACCATTTTTAGAAAATACCGGCTTTTCTCCTGTATTCATCAGAAGGAAACATCCTGTTCCATATGTATTCTTTGCTTCTCCGGCATTGAAACATGTCTGGCCGAATAAAGCTGACTGCTGATCTCCTGCTGCTCCTGCGATTGGGATCGGTCCTCCAAGATAAGACGGATCAGCCTCTCCGTAGATGCAGCTGGATGGTTTTGGTTCCGGTAACATACATTTCGGAATATCCAGTTCTTTAAGGATCTCATCATCCCACTCCAGTGTATTGATGTTAAATAACATTGTACGAGAAGCATTCGAATAATCTGTCACATGTGCTGCACCCTTGGTCAGTTTCCAGATCAGCCATGTTTCAACTGTACCGAATAACAATTCTCCTCTTTCTGCCCTTTCTCTTGCTCCCGGCACATTATCCAGAATCCATTTTACCTTTGTTCCTGAGAAGTATGCATCAATGACCAGTCCTGTTTTTTCACGGAATTTATCTGTTAATCCTTTTTCTTTTAAAGAATCACAATATTCTGATGTTCTGCGGCACTGCCATACAATCGCATGATGTACCGGTTCTCCTGTTTCTTTATCCCAGACGATTGTTGTTTCACGCTGATTTGTGATACCGATCGCTGCAATATCTTCTGCCTCTGCATTGATCATATTCATTGCTTCTACCGCAACACCAAGCATACTTGCCCAGATCTCATCTGCATCATGCTCTACCCAGCCCGGTTTTGGGAAATACTGTGTGAATTCTCTCTGTGCCACACTACACATCTCACCTTTCTCATTAAACAGAATACATCTGTTACTGGTAGTTCCTGCATCCAATGCCATTACATATTTTGCCATATTCATTTCCTCCTGATTTTTCGTTTCATTTTACTTGTTACTTTTTCGCATGCGTTCTATTTAAATTGCTCCCTCAAGCAATTAAATACTTTGTTTTCTCTTATACAGTTATTACATCTTCCATACCTGATGATTGGTTGATGATACTGCAATTGCTCCGGCTGATAATGCAGCCATCACATCTTCTTTATCTGTGATCAATCCTCCTGCTATGATCGGTGTCTTCACTGAACCACAGATCCGTTTGATCACTCTTGGCATCACACCCGGAAGTACTTCTATGAAATCCGGTCTTACTATATGCTGTTGCTGTCTGATATTCTCAAATGCCATGGAATCCAACAGAAAATATCTGAGGATCGTATACATCCCAAGTTCTTTTGCTTTCTTGATCAGTGATGGCTTTGTTGATATAATGCCATCTGCTTCCGTATGTTCTTTCAGATATTCTACCGAAACTTCTTTCGGACTCAGGCCACTGATCAGATCTACATGTACCATCGCAACCTTTCCTGCATCTTTTACTCTCTTTACGATCCGGTCTATCGAACAGACATCTCCAAACAATATAAAAATCACCTGTATCTCCTCTATCGTGCAACTTACTTCTATATCCTTCATGTTCTTCACAGCTGCAATAATCGGATTATTGCCGACCGCATCGTAAAATATCTGATTCATCTTATTCCATCCTCATTCCTATTTGCTGAACGTCTATGCTATATATTTATTCTATTATATTCTGAAATAATTTTCAAAAAAAAGAGCGCGACTAAAAGTAATCGTGTGATTACTTGTATTCGCTCTCCTATCTCAGCTCCCTTGTTCAACTGTGCTTACTATATCACAGTGCACAATTTTTTTCAATGACATTTGGTCATTTTTTAGCTTTTCATCTATTATATACAATTCTTTTTTCATTTTCTTTCGTTAATATGCATCAATTTTGTGTTGTTTCAACAAAATTATTTAGTTATTTTATTAACATTCTCATTATGATTATTTCATCATCTTTCTTTCATTATATGATTAATCTATTATCACATATACAATCTGTCAATTTATTTCAAATCAAACAATACCTTATTATATATTCTTGTTGAATTCACAAGCATTTACTTATATAATAATATCCGAGCAACAAAAAATTATCCCCGGATATCATTGGAAAGAAGGAATGTATAATGATACGAAATTTGTCCCAAAAACAATTAGACGTCATGAAAATACTCTGGGATGCAGGCACTCCTCTGGTTGCTTCCGACATTGTAAAAGCCGAAAGTTCCATGAACATTAATACGGTACAGGCTTCTCTTCGTGTCCTGTTAAAAGAGAATCTGATAGAAATAGCCGATATTGTATACAGTGGAACGGTATTAAGCCGCAGTTACCGTCCGCTCATTTCCAGAGATGTATATTTCAATGCGGAATATAAAAATATTATTGGAAATAGTTCTACTTCGGCTATGATTGCTACATTCATTGAGCAGGAAGAAGATATTTCCGAACTGGAACGGATTGAAGAACTGATCAGAAAAAGAATGAAAGAGCTCGAAGAAGCACAATAAGAATGGCGTGAAACGATTTCATACAGTCCGTATTTTTACAGAATCGGTGGAATACACCACCGGTTCTGCACTTTATGCAAAGAAAGTTCCTATTCTTTGTTCATTTAAGTTTTCCCCTATCACAATTACGACTTTCTGTCCTTCCGTGATCGGCTCCAGCCGCATCTCCTGATGGGTAACATTCAGTTCCATCCATTTATCATCGTCATCCATTAAGAATCCCTTAATGCGGAATACTTTTCCACATTCTGTATCAGCAAATATCTTCTCTGCCGTCTCTATTATCTCGTTTTTTGTCTTATCAAGATTCATAAAATACAAAGATTTGAACGTCTCTCCTTCTTCGATATGCATCTTACGGTAATTCTCCGGCACATAACCGCAGGCTAACAGCTTTTCATAATCTGCACTTTCAAATGTCTCCCAGTCTTTTACAAAAATCTCATCACGGAATCTTCTGTTGCACTGTACTTTTTCCATTGCATGATTCAGATGTTCTATCGTATTTTTTATCTCTTCTTCGGTTGCTTCCTGGCTTCTGCTAAGTACGATACATCCCGCATTTGCAGCCTCGGAAGCCAACAGATAGTCTGCCTCATCCGACAAGTCTGATTCCAGCTTCGCATCAACAACTGTGATCACATTGCCAATCTCATACCATCTGTCGATCGGATCATCCCTTAATACATCAAAGAACTCATCCACATCATAGATACCGGACGGTTCCACAATTACCCGGTCATAACCGCACATTCCCATTGCAATCAGCTTCGTGCGGAATCGTCTTCTGTGGCAGTCTGCGTCGCATCCTCCGGCAATCATCTCCAGTTCGCACTTTTCACCTTCCAGGTCCTTTAATAACATCATATCTACATTAACCGCACCATAATCATTTTCCAAGATTCCAATATTATCTCCCTTGTCAATCAGATGCTTTGCATATTTTTTTATAAATGTTGTCTTTCCGGAACCTAAAAATCCGGTAATCAGATCTATCTTTACCATATTTTTTGTAAACCTTTCTTTCGTTCTTAATTTTCTAATGAATATCCTTCCTGCCTGAGACTTTCTGAATATTCTTTCTTGTATAGTGTAACATTTTCTGCCCAACTAAGAAAACGCTATTATCAGTAATTTCTATGAATACTTTATCAATGAATACTAAAAAACCTGGCACCGGCAACTTTTCTTACATACTTTAGTATAAAAATGCCGGATGCAATCTTACATCCGGCGCTCTCAATATTTTATATCATTCTTTCAAACATTCTTTTTTCTTCTACACTAACTTATTTCTTCCCACCAAAGATAAATGCCATAAATCGGATATAAGTATACACAACCAGAACAACCGCAATAATCGTCTCGAT
>OLPU01002802.1_pt1 | contig 11193 bp, 10 predicted proteins | sample 1673111 | NCBI WGS metagenome assembly OLPU01 (sample SAMEA3136755, study PRJEB25190) | human gut metagenome | reverse complement strand
GAACCCACGTCATCAGCTTGGAAGGCTGAGGTTCTACCATTGAACTACACCTGCAAAGTTTTCCTCCTGACAATTATAGATTATAAATGTTTTTTACTATTTTGTCAATAGTAATATCAAAATTTTTTAATTTTTTATTTTTTGATTCTTCTTCGCAGCATCAACTAATCCCACAAATAATGGTGCTGGCTTATTTGGCCTAGATTTTAATTCTGGGTGAAATTGTCCTGCTATAAAATATGGATGTTCTTTTTGATCTATCTCTACAATTTCTACTAACAAACCATCTGGTGAAGTTCCTGAAACTTTTAATCCAGATTTTTCTAATATTTCTCTATAATCATTATTATATTCATATCTATGTCTATGTCTTTCAGAAATTTCTTTTTTTCCATATAACTTATATGCTAAACTTTCTTCTTTTAACAAACATGGATAAGCTCCCAAACGCATTGTTCCACCTTTTTTATCAATACCTTTTTGTTCTTCCATAATATGTATCACTGGGTTTTTAGTGGTTTCATCAAATTCAGCAGAATTAACGTCTTCTAGTTTTAACACATTTTTTGCAAATTCCACTACTGCCATTTGCATTCCTAGACAAATTCCCAAGAATGGAATTTTATTTTCTCTAGCATATTTAATAGTCTCTATTTTTCCTTCAATTCCTCTATTTCCAAAACCACCTGGCACAACAATTCCATTATATCCAGACAGTGTATCTTTTGCATTTTCTTTTGTTATTTTTTCAGAATCTACTAAATCAATTTTTACTTTTACATGATTAGCAAAACCCGCATGATATAAACTTTCAATAACTGAAATATATGAATCTTCTAGTTTTATATATTTTCCTACTATTGCTATTTTTACTATATCGTTTTCATCTATTTTTCTTATATCTTCTATCATTTTCTCCCATTTAGAATTATCAGGAATATATTTTTCTAATTTCAAATAATTACAAACTTCTCTTGCTAATCCCTCTTCTTCTAGCATTAATGGAACAGCATACAAGCTATCTGCTGTCTTATTTTGAATAACACTTGTTTTTCTTACATTGCAAAATAATGATAATTTTTCTCTAATGCTTTCTGGTATATCTGTTTCTGTTCTACAAACTAATATATTAGGCTTAATTCCCAAACTCTGTAATTCTTTTACAGAATGTTGTGTTGGCTTTGACTTTATTTCATTTGATCCAAATATATATGGCAATAAAGTAACATGAATATAAAGAACATCTTCTGGATTTTTTTCTAGTCCTACTTGTCTAATTGCCTCTATAATAGATAAACCTTCTATATCTCCTACTGTTCCGCCTATTTCTGTTATTACAATATCTGTGTCTGTATTTTCAAATCCATATATTTTTTCCTTAATTTCATTTGTTATATGTGGAATTACTTGTACTGTTTTTCCTAAATATTCTCCTTTTCTTTCTTTTTCAATAACATTAGAATATATTTTTCCCATTGTAACACTTGAATTTTGGGTTAAATTCTCATTTATAAATCTTTCATAATGACCTAAATCTAAATCTGTTTCTGCTCCATCATCTGTAACAAAAACTTCTCCATGTTCATATGGATTCATTGTCCCTGGATCTACATTGATATATGGATCAAATTTTTGTATAGTTACCTTATATCCTCTATTTTTTAATAATCTTCCTAGAGATGCTGCTGTAATTCCCTTTCCTAATCCTGATACAACTCCACCTGTTACAAATATGTATTTTGTATTCATTCTCTTCCTCCTATTTTTTCCTAATATATAAAAAAAGATTAAAAAAATGACCTATAAATTTGGTTTTTTTTTAATCTATTATTAGTTTACCACTTATATATATAAATTACAAGTATTACTACTAATTAAATTAATATTTATTAAGTGCTATTATTTCTATTTAAAAATAGCACTTAATCTCAATACCTTATTTTTTTATTGATAATATTTTGTATTTCATAATTCCTGCAGGTGCATTAACTTCTACAACATGATTTTTTCTTGCTCCAAGTAATGCTGCTCCTAAAGGTGATTCATTTGATATCTTATTTTCTGCTAAATTAACTTCTGTTGAACCAACAATTGTATATTCAATTTTTTCATCAAATTCCATATCTAACACTTTTACAATATTTCCAACTTGAACTGTTTCTGTATCAATATCTTTTTCATCTATAATTTTTGCATGTCTTATTTTATTTTCTAATTCTGCAATTTTCACTTCATTTTCAGCTTGTGCTGTTTTTGCTTCATCATATTCAGAGTTTTCTGATAAATCTCCAAATCCTAATGCAACTTTTATTCTATCAGCTATTTCAGCTCTTTTTTCTGTTCTTAAATAATTTAATTCTTTTTCTAAGTTATCAAATCCTTCTTGTGTTAATATAACTTCTTTTTCTTCCATGTTATTATCTCCTTTCGGTTAAAAAATCTTTTAATATATTACGGCAAAAACTAAAATTTGTCAAGCAAATTCACATTAAATTTTAGTCTTTCATCAATTTTTTAGCACCTTTCATATAATCTAGTCCTGAAAAAATTGTTGCTATTGTTTGAATAATCATCATACCTGTTACTATTATATTTAAAATTAAATCTCCACCTTGTAATGTTCCTGAAAAGCATTCTCCAAATGGATTCAAATCAACAAAAGCTAAAATAATTGCTATCATCTGAGTAACTGTTTTTAATTTTCCCCATTTTGAAGCAGCTATCACCTTTCCGCCTTTTTCAACTGCAACTAACCTATATCCTGAAACCATAAATTCTCTAGTTAAAACAATTATTGGAATCCATGCTGGCAATTTAGTCATTTCTACTAACATAGTCATAGCAGCTAAAACTAGTATTTTATCTGCTAATGGATCTAAAAATTTTCCAAAAGTTGTTATTTGATTGTTTTTTCTAGCTAAATATCCATCTAACTTATCTGTTATAGATGCTAATATAAAAATTAAATCTATAATAATCCACGAAATTGGTATTCCTGAAATAGTTCCTGTAATTCCTAAAAAAGGTATTATTACCATAATTGGTACTAATATTATTCGAAATATTGTTAGTTTATTTGGTAAGTTCATTTTTTCTCCTTTCGCCCTTATACTTTTATTTCTTAATTATTCTATACATTATTTAGCCATCTCAATTGCTTTTTGCAATTGTGTATCATCTTTTTCCTCTACTTTTAAAACATTCTTTACACTATCTGGCAATTTTACTTCTTCATCTGGTTCAATTCCAACTTTATTTATTTTTGTTCTATTTGGTGTCAAATATTCTTCTGATGTTATTTTTAATCCACTACCATCTGGCAATGTTAATAATTGTTGAATTACTCCTTTTCCATATGTTTTTGTTCCTACTATTTTTGCTTTTCTATTGTCTTTTAAAGCTCCTGCTAATATTTCTGATGAACTAGCTGTATTTTCATTTGTTAATAAAATTATTGGCATATCTATAATAGGATCCTTTTCTGCTTTTTCTACTTTCTCTTTGTTGTTTTTATCTACTTCATATAATATAACATCATCTTTGTTTAATATATAATCTGCTATCTGCAATGCTTCGTCAACAATTCCTCCACCATTGTTTCTTAAATCTATAATTAATGACTTAATTCCTTGTCTTTGTAATTCCTCAAATTTAGCTTTAAATTCATCTGCAGTTCCTTCATCAAAAGAAGAGAACTCTATGTATCCTATATTATTTTGTAACACTTTACCTTCTACTGGATTTACTTTTATGCTTTCTCTTTTCAATTCAAACTCTTTAGTTTCTGTACCTCTTAAAATTTCCATTTTTACAGTTGTTCCTGCTTCTCCTTTTATTTTATTAGAAGCTACTGACATGTCCTCTGCTGTATAAGATACACCATCTACTGAGATTATCAAATCTCCTGGTAAAATTCCTGCCTTTTCTGCTGGACTTCCTTTAATTGGTGATAATACCATTATTTTATTAGACTCTGTATTTTTTACCATATAAATACCAATTCCAACAAAATTTCCAGTTGCATCTGCCATATAATCGTCCATATCTTCTTTGGAAATATATTCAGTATAAGGATCATCTAAGCCTTCAATATAGCCTTTTATAGCTCCTTCTTTTAATTTTTCTTCGTCTATATCTCCTAAAAAATATTTGTCAATTAATCTTCTATATTTGCTTAACTCACTTGTTATATCTCCATTATTTTCTGAAGAAACAACTAACTGTTTTCCAAAATTACTGTTAGTAAAATATTGATACATTCCTATTGATGTTACTAAAAAAGTTATAAATGCAACAAGCACTATAAGCATTATAATTTTATAAGCTCTAAATCTTTTCTTTTCTTCCATTTATTTCCTCCAAATTTATAAACTAACTGGGCGGAATTTTTCCGCCCATATAACTTTATTATATGTACTTTATTATTTTTAATTACTATGGTAAATAATTACGCGGATCCACTCTATTAGAATAAGTTCCTGGACTTGTTCTAACCTCAAAATGCAAATGTGGTCCTGTTGAATTTCCTGTAGATCCTACATTCATAATTTGTTGTCCTTTTTTTACTGTTTGACCAGCTGAAACCTTTCTAGATCCATCTTGTCCATGTGCATATAAAGTATATAAACCATTATAATGTGCAATAATAATATAATTTCCATAACTTCCATTTAATCTTGTAGATGTTACTACATATCCATCTGCTACCGCATATACTGGAGCGCCATTAATTCCTGCTGCACCAAAATCCACAGCGCCATGATATTGACCACTAGAATAATACATTCCTGTTGTGATATAACTATTTACTGGTTTTATAAAACCTGATGAACTTGTTGTACTTCCACTTCCAGAAGAACCACTTCCACTTCCACTATTACCACCAGATTGTTGTTGTCTTTTTGCATCCTCTTGTGCCTTCTTTATTGCTACTTGAGCTGCTTTTATTTGACCATCTATAGATTTATTTGCTTGGTTTAATTCATCTATTTGTTCTTGTAATTTCTTTTCATCTTCTGATAATTGAGCAACTTGTTTATTTTTTTCATCTTTAGCAGTTTTCAATTGAATAGACACACTTTGTTTACTTGCTTTTGATGTATTTAATTCATTTTTACTATTTTCCAAATCTATTTTAGCTTTTTCTATTTCTTCTTTTTGTTTTTGTATTTTATCTAGTAATTCTGTATCATTTGTAGTCAATTCTGTTACTAAATAATAATTAGAAATTAAATCTGTAAGGCTGTTTGAAGATAATATAAAATCCAAATAAGAAGTTTCTCCCGCTTCTTGGATTGCCACAAGTCTTGAATTCAATAATTCCTGTTGTTTAGTATAATCTTCCTGTGCTTTATTTAATTTTTCTTGTGATTCTTGAATTTTATTATTTAATTCTTCTATTTTTGTATCTAATTCATCAATTTGCGTTTCATAATCTGAGATTTGAGTATCTAGCTTTTCTACTTCTTGCACTGTTTTATTTTTTTCAGCTGTTACCTCATCTTTTTTCTCCTTTGTTTCATCAATTTTATCTTGGTTTTGTTCTTTTTTATTATTTAATTGATTAATATTAGATGTTGCCAAAACTGTACCTTGTAACACTACAATCCCTATAATTATTATCCCTAATATTTTTAAACTTAATTTTTTCATAAGTTCCTCCTATTTTTATTTTTGGTATATCTCTTTTTTAATTTTGTACTGTATTTTGTGTTTCATTTGTATTCGAATCTTGTTCTTCTTGTTCTGTTTTTGTTCCTGGTATCAAACCATTAGTAATATATGGCATTGGATCTGTAACAACTCCATTTAGTCTTACTTCAAAATGTGCATGTGGTCCTGTTGAATAACCTGTAGAGCCAACCTTTAATATAGATTCTCCTCTTTTTACAACTTGTCCTACTTGTACTAAAATTTCTGATCCATGTGCATATAATGTAGATACTCCTCCTCCATGATCAATTATAACCATATTTCCATAAGCACTATTATATCCAGCTTTTGTTACAATTCCATCATTCGCTGCAATAAAATTAGCTCCTAAAGGTGCACTAATATCAACACCTGTATGTAATTTATATACTCCAGTAATAGGATGAGTCCTCATTCCATATTTAGAACTTATTCTTGTATATCCTGGAACTGGCCAAGCTAATTCACCACCTATATATTGTGTATCTATACCATCTCTTGCAATAGCAAGTATTTCAGCATTTATTTCAGCAAATCTAGTATTATACTCATCTATTTTTTCTTGAATTGATTTTTCTTGATCTGACAATTTAGAGATATAATTTTCCCTTACTGTTTTTGTATTTTCTAATATTTTTGCTGTTTTTGTTTGATTTACTTTTATATTGCCTAGTTGTTCTCTATCTTTTTCCAATTTATTTTTAGCTAGTTCAATTTCTTCCTTTTTTCCTTGCATATCTTCTAATAACTCTGTATCTTTTGTTGCTAATTCTGTAATTAGGAAATAATTGGATAAAAAGTCTGAAATATTTTTAGAGCTTAAAATAACATCTAAATATTGAGTATCACTTGATTCATAAACTGCAATTAGTCTATTATCTAATAACTCTTTTTGTTTTTTATAATTTTCCTCTGCTTCTTTTAGTTTAGCTTCGACTTCATCCATTGAAGTTTGCAAATCTGCAATTTTAGTGTTTAACTCATCTAATTCTTGTTGTGAAGTAGATATTTTTTCATCCAATTTTTGAACTTGTTGTAAATTTTCTGACAACTCACTTTGTACTCCATCTAGTTGTTCATTTGCGTCATTTAACTGATTTTGCAATTCTTCTCTTTGTGTTTGTAAATCTGTTGCTGTATCTTCTGCGTGTACATATGGAAATACGCAAAAACTACAGATTGCAAAAGCTAAAACAATACATAAAATTTTACGCATGTTTTCTCCTTTATACTTTTAAATATTTTCTCATAGAAATAACACTTCCTAGAGCTCCTATTCCTATTCCTAATAGCATATATACAAATATGATAGAATTAAACATATCTGCAAAACTAATTAGACTCATGTTAATTACTTGCATAAATTGTGAATTTACTAACTGTTCTGCTAAGAAGCTATAAGCCACACCAACAATAACAATAGAAATTATACTTGCAAATATTCCAATAATCATACCTTCAACAATAAATGGCCATCTAATAAATCCATTTGTCGCTCCAACATATTTCATAATTGAAATTTCTTTTCTTCTCGCATGAACTGTAAGTTTTATAGTATTAGCTATAATAAATATAGATATTACTATCAATAACATTAAGATTACTCCTGTTACTATCTTTATTCCATTTGCCAAATTAATCAAAGTTGTTACTGTTTCATCTTTACTTGTTATTTTCTTTACTTGGTCAAAAGTTAAAATTTGATCTTGAACAGTTTTACTTTGGTTTAAATCAGTAAGAGTTACTACATATGAAGCAGTAAATATATTATTTTCTCCTTCGTATCCTTCTAACAAATCTTTTTTATCTCCAAATTTTTCTTTCATCTGATCTAGTGCCTTTTCCTTAGAAACATATTCAATAGTACTAACTCCATCTATTTTTCTGATTTTCTCTCCTAATTCTTCTATTTGTTCTTGTGTTGCTTCATTTTTGATAAAAACTTGTATTCCTTGTGCCGATTCAATTTCTTTTACAAAGTGATTAATATTTTCTCCAAGTATTAAAAATATTCCAAATATAATCATAGTAGCACACATAATCATAAGTGATGCACCAGTTGATTTTTTATTTTTAAATACGTTACTAAATCCTTCCCCTATTAAATATCCTAATCTGTTATATTTCACAATCATACCCACCTTTTTTATCATCTCTAATTATTTCGCCCTTACGAATATGTATAACTCTTTTTTTCATTTTGTCAACAATATCTTTTGCATGTGTAGCGACTACTACAGTTGTTCCTCTCATGTTAATATCATTTAACAAATTCATAATATCCCATGCAGTTTCTGGGTCTAAGTTTCCTGTAGGTTCATCTGCAATTAACATAGATGGATTGTTTACCAATGCTCTTGCCAAAGCCACTCTTTGTTGTTCTCCTCCAGATAATTCATTTGGGTACATTTTTGCTTTTCCACTTAAACCTACTAATGAAAGTACCATAGGTACTTGCCTTCTTATATGTCTTGGTGTAGCTCTTACAATATACATAGCATATGCAACATTGTCATATACTGTTTTATCTGGTAAAAGCCTAAAATCTTGGAATACTACCCCCATACTTCTTCTTAAATATGGAATTCTATTTGGTTTCAAAAATGTTGTGTCTTTTCCATTAATAATAATATTTCCTGAAGTTGGTTCTTCTTCCTTTAAAATAAGCTTTATTAGTGTTGATTTTCCACTTCCTGAAGAACCTACTAGAAAGGCAAATTCTCCTTTATCTATAACAAAATTAGCGTTTTTTACAGCTTTTGTCCCTGTATCATACGTTTTTGTCACATTTCTAAATTCTATCATTTTTTGTACTCCTTACATTACGTTTTTCTATCTATTTATACATATACTTTTTTATTCTATCTAATAATAACAATAAACTCGTTTTTTTGCAATAGTTTTAAAGTAAAAAATGCTAGAAATTTGTCCCATTGTAAAAGCATTTTTCTACAGTAAGAAAAAGAAGAACCTAATCTTCTTTTTAAAGTTTTAGTCTCTTCTATTTTTATAAACTTTCTTGGTGTACATGTCTTACATCTATTCAAAATTTTTTTACAATATCTTTTGCTGTAATTTCAAAGTATTCCATCAATTCTTCTGCTTTTCCAGATTTTCCAAATGTATCTTTAATTCCCATCCTATCCAATCTTACCGGATATTCTTCTGTTAAAACTTCACTAATTGCACTTCCAAGTCCACCTATTACGCTATGATCCTCTATTGACATTAATTTTTCAGTTTCCTTTGCACATTTTACAATCATCTCTTTATCAATTGGCTTTATTGTATGAATATCAACAACTCTTACTTCAATATTTTGTTTTTTTAGTTCTTCTTGAGCTTTAATAGCTTGTTCTACTGTAACACCTGTCGTAAATATTGTTCCATCAGTACCTTCTCCTATTTGAACAGCTTTACCTATTTCAAATTTCTGATTTTCATTATAAATCTGACTTGTTTTCATTCTTGATAATCGTAAATATACTGGTCCATTTATTTTTGAAATCTCCTTCACTGCCCATTTAGTTTGAATATCATCCGAAGTTGACATTACAATCATATTTGGCAATGTCCTCATCATTGAAATATCTTCCAACATTTGATGGGTAGCTCCATCTTCTCCTACTGTAATTCCTGCATGAGTTGCACAAATTTTCACATTTAAATTTGGATAACAAATACTATTTCTTATTTGATCATAAGCTCTCCCAGCTGCAAAAACTGCAAATGTGCTTGCATAAGGAATTTTCCCGCAAGTCGCAAGTCCTGCAGCAGTTCCCATCATATTAGCTTCTGCTATTCCTATATCAAAAAAACGCTCTGGCAATTCTTTAGCAAATATATTTGTTTTTGTTGCACTTGATAAATCTGCATCTAATACAACCACATCCACATTTTCTTTTCCTACTTCTAGCAAAGCCTCTCCATAACTTTGACGTGTTGCTTTTTTCTCCTTTTCCATATTTCATTCTCCTTTCAAAAATTTCTTTTTTCTTTATTTTTTCAACATAATTCTACATAATATATGAGACACTTGAGACCTGTCCCCTATGTTTCAAGTTCTTTCATTGCTTGTATATATTGTTCTTCATTTGGTGCTTTGCCATGCCATCCTACTTGATTTTCCATAAATGATATGCCTTTTCCCTTTATTGTTTTTGCAATAATACATGTAGGTTTTTCTTTGATATTTCTTGCAACATCAAATGCTTTAATTATTTCTTCTATATCATGACCATTAATGTTAATTATTTGGAATCCAAAACTTCTAAATTTTTCTTCAATTGGATATGAACTCATAACTTCTTCTATTGTTCCATCTATTTGTAAATTGTTATTATCAACTATTACACATAAATTATCTAATTTATATTTATTTGATGCCATCGCAGCTTCCCATATTTGTCCTTCTTCTATTTCTCCATCTCCTAATACACAATAAACTCTATAGTCCTTTTTATTTAGTTTTCCTGCTATTGCCATTCCATTTGCTACAGATAGTCCTTGTCCTAAAGAACCTGTTGTCATATCTACTCCTGGTACTTTATTCATATCTGGATGTCCTTGTAATCTACTATTAATATTCCTAAATTTTTTTAATTCTTCTTTATCAAAAAATCCTCTATTAGCTAAACAACTATATAATGCTGGTGAACAATGTCCTTTTGATAATATCATTCTATCTCTATCTTCCCATTTTGGATTTTTTTCATCTATGTTTAATTCATTAAAATATGAATCAGTATCTATATCAAATGATTCACCCGGGACAGGCCAGTACCAGTCCTGGTGGTCAGTGATGCAAATATCTTTCATATTTAAACTTATGGCTTTGTTTATTATATTTTCCAAATTTTCATCTGAATCAGCAGAAAATTTAGAATGTACATGAAAATCAGATAACATAATGTATATTCTCCTTATGTAATATGTATTGCAGCTTGTTAATGTTTCAGATTCAGGTATAAATATATATAACAAACGATAGGAATTTTTTCGCAATTTTACGAGCATAGTGTAAATAAAAAAGTAATGTTTGAGCTATCAGGTAAGTTTTACTTTCACTAATTATGGCAAGTCTCACAGCAAAAATATGGGACTAAAAAAACAAAGGAGAGAAGAGATGAAACAAGTGGGAAAGAAAATGCTTGCATTTTTATTGGCAATAACAATGATTGCCGGTATGACACTTAATGATGTCACAATTGCAAGAGCAGAAGAAAAAGCACCATGCATTACATTAAGCGATGGTGTAAAGGAAGAAGTGAATGAGACAACTTATATCTATAATGGATATAAGCCATATTTAGGGGACAAATTCACTGACAGCGAAAAACATGGAATGCTTTATTATGTAAGCAGAAGTGTTTACGATGAAGAAAGTGAAACATGGTCAGAACCTTCAAAATATGAAGAAATCACTATCGGATTCGCAAGTAGTCTTCCGGAATATGCAGTTACAGAAAGCACTCCGGGAAAATATAAGTATAGTTGGAAAGC
>OLPU01002800.1_pt1 | contig 11199 bp, 7 predicted proteins | sample 1673111 | NCBI WGS metagenome assembly OLPU01 (sample SAMEA3136755, study PRJEB25190) | human gut metagenome | reverse complement strand
AACACGTTTTGTCTATCAGATTCTTTATCGTGCGACCAGTGTTTACCAGAATTATCTGCGTGTCATTGACAAACGGCGCAGGGAGATTGAAGAACGTATCAGTGACGATACCGAAGATAAGGATTTGATCGATCTTCATGAATTAGAATCCAACTTAGTATACTTTGCAACCTCACTCCGGGCAAACGGAGTTGTATTAGACCGTCTGACCCGCTATGAGCGGTTAAAACAGTTCCCGGAGGACAGAGAAATCTTAGAGGATGTTATTGTCGAGAATAAACAGGCAATCGAGATGACCGCAATTTATCGTGACATTATCAATGGTACCAGAGAGCTGTTGTCCACGATCATCGATAACCGGTTGAATAATGTGATGAAATATCTGACATCTATCACGCTTGTCATGGCTATCCCGACCGTCATTTCGGGAATCTATGGAATGAATGTCAGTGGAAAATGGATGCCGTTATCAGAGACACCGTATGGATTTTATATTGTCTGCGGGATCATGGTGCTGATCTGTGTGATCGTATTGCTGATCTTAAGAAAGAGAAAAATGGTATAGATGTAAAAATGTCAGGTGGTTTGCGGACTGCTTGGCATTTTTTATTGAGCAACTTGCAGCCACTAAGTTGAGAGGAGCTTTCTGACACCCTAATCTTTATAGGAGTCGCATACTGTCAGTTCCTGGTACGAAATGCCTTGGAAATATAAATAATTTATTAAATCCCCAAATGATTATTGACAAAGAAAAAACATAGTGCTATCTTATGTAGATGAAAGGGTTAGCACTCAAATTAAATGAGTGCTAATAATGAAGAAAAAAGTAGAAAGATATAGGAGGAATTAAAATGAAATTAGTACCATTAAGCGACAGAGTTGTACTGAAACAGTTAGAGGCAGAAGAGACTACAAAGTCAGGAATTATTTTAACAAGTGCTGCACAGGAAAAACCACAGGACGCAGAAGTAGTAGCAGTCGGACCGGGTGGAGTGGTAGACGGAAAAGAAGTGAAAATGCAGGTCAAAGAAGGACAGAAGGTTATCTATTCTAAATATGCAGGAACAGAAGTAAAATTAGATGGCGAAGAATACATCATCGTAAGACAGAATGATATTCTTGCAGTAGTAGAAGATTAATTTCGGGAACATATCTTTTTAAAATTTATAAAGTTAGAAATGATAAGACAGATTATAGATTAATGGAGGCAGATTGAAATGGCAAAGGAATTAAAATATGGCACAGAGGCAAGAGCCGCATTAGAAGCAGGTGTTGACAAATTAGCAAACACAGTAAGAGTTACCATCGGACCAAAAGGAAGAAACGTGGTATTAGATAAATCTTTCGGAGTACCGCTGATCACAAACGATGGTGTGACCATTGCAAAAGATATTGAATTAGAAGATGCATTTGAAAATATGGGCGCACAGCTTGTAAAGGAAGTTGCAACTAAGACAAATGACGTAGCAGGTGACGGAACGACAACCGCAACTGTATTAGCACAAGCAATGATCAAAGAGGGAATGAAGAACCTTGAAGCTGGTGCAAACCCGATCATCTTAAGAAGAGGAATGAAAAAAGCAACCGATACAGCAGTAGAAGCGATCGCATCTATGAGCCAGAAAGTCAGCGGAAAAGATCAGATCGCAAAAGTTGCAGCAATTTCTGCCGGAGACGAAGAGGTCGGAAACTTAGTAGCAGATGCTATGGAAAAAGTATCAAACGATGGTGTTATCACAATTGAAGAGTCAAAAACCATGCAGACAGAGTTAGACTTAGTAGAAGGTATGCAGTTTGACCGTGGATACATTTCCGCATACATGGCAACCGATATGGATAAAATGGAAGCAGTTTTAGATGATCCATATGTACTGATCACAGATAAGAAGATCAGCAACATTCAGGAGATCCTTCCGGTATTAGAGCAGATCGTACAGTCCGGTGCAAGACTTTTGATCATCGCAGAAGATATCGAGGGTGAAGCACTTACAACCCTGATCGTAAACAAACTGCGTGGAACATTCAATGTTGTAGCTGTCAAAGCTCCGGGATATGGCGACAGAAGAAAAGCAATGTTAGAGGATATTGCAATCTTAACAGGTGGTCAGGTCATTTCAGAAGAGTTAGGCTTAGAGTTAAAAGATACAACTTTAGATATGCTTGGACGTGCAAAATCCATCAAAGTTCAGAAAGAGAACACAGTCATCGTAGATGGTGAAGGCGATAAAGCAGCGATCGAAGCAAGAATCTCACAGATCCGTGCACAGATTGAAGAGACAACATCTGATTTTGATCGTGAGAAATTGCAGGAGAGACTTGCAAAACTTGCCGGCGGTGTTGCAGTTGTTCGTGTTGGTGCAGCTACAGAAACAGAGATGCAGGAAGCTAAGCTTCGTATGGAAGATGCTTTAGCAGCAACAAAAGCAGCTGTTGAAGAAGGTATCATTTCCGGTGGTGGATCTGCATACATTCATGCATCTAAGAAGGTTGCAGCTATGGCAGCTAACTTGGAAGGAGATGAAAAGACCGGTGCCAACATTATCTTGAAAGCACTGGAAGCTCCGCTTACAACAATTGCATACAATGCAGGTTTGGAAGGTGCTGTTATTATCAACAAAGTACGTGAATCTGACGAAGGTGTTGGTTTCAACGCATTGACAGAAGAGTATGTTGACATGGTTAAGGCTGGTATCGTAGATCCTGCTAAAGTTACAAGAAGTGCATTACAGAACGCAACAAGTGTTGCATCTACACTTCTTACAACAGAATCTGTAGTATCAACGATCAAAGAGGATGTTCCAGCAATGCCGGCAGGAGGAGCAGGCGGAATGGGTATGATGTAATCCGGATCCTTCAAAGTATATCGTTGTAGTATATAGAGCATAATTTATGTTCTGAATAGGCTGCTCTTTTGCAGATCCCAAAGGATTGCAAAAGAGCAGTTATTTTTTCAATATACAGAGAAATCAGAGGTATATTATTTTTTCAAGGGACACTCTTGAGAAAATAATGTAAATTTGTTACAATATTATTGTACCGAACGTAGAATGGAGATTGAGATATGGAACCATTATATTCAGAGACCTATTTAGAGGCCATGATGCCGAAGGAACGCAGACAGAAGCGTAACCTGATGATTGCAATATGTATCATTTTGCCTATTGTTGATCTATTGGTGTTGCATAGTGCGCTGCTTCTTTTTTTTGTTGTAGTAATTGATGCGGTAATGATCGTACTTCTGCCTAAGAAACAGACTGCGTATGAGTATGTATTTGTAGACGGACAGATTGATTTTGATGCAATATATGGTGGTGAGCAGCGTGTCAATATACAGAAGATTGATTTAGAAAAGGTTGATATTGTGGCACCGGAACAGTCACATGCTTTAGATTCGTATCAGCAGATCCCGTTAAAGGACTGCTCTTCCGGATTTGACAAGGACAGGCATTATATAGCGGTATACCGTGGAGATGATGGAAACAGTGTACGGATACGTTTCACGCCGGATGAAACACTTTTGAACAATATGAAAGCAAAAGCAAGAAGTAAAATCCAGAGTTGACAAACGTAATGGAATGGCGTATACTTTTCAAAATATTTTAAAGAATAAACATGCATAAGGAGGAAAACAAAAATGGGTACGATAATCGGTGATGGCGTAACCTTTGACGACGTATTATTAGTTCCACAGTATTCGGAGGTAATTCCGAATCAGGTATCATTGAAGACAAATTTGACCAAGAAGATTCAGTTGAACATTCCTATGATGAGTGCGGAAATGGATACGGTAACAGAGTATCGCATGGCAATTGCGATGGCAAGACAGGGTGGTATTGGAATTATTCACAAGAATATGTCTATTGAGGCACAGGCTGATGAGGTAGACAAGGTAAAACGTTCGGAGAATGGTGTTATCACAGATCCATTTTATTTATCTCCAGAGCATACATTGGAAGATGCTAACCGTTTAATGGCAAAATTTCGTATCTCCGGTGTGCCGATCACAGAGGGTAAGAAATTAGTTGGTATTATTACAAACCGCGATCTTAAGTTCGAGACAGATTATACGAAGAAGATCAGTGAAGTTATGACTTCAGAAGGTTTGATCACTGCAGAGCAGGGAATTACGTTAGAGGAAGCTAAGAAGATCCTGGGAGCTTCCCGCAAAGAAAAGCTTCCATTGGTAGATAAAGAGGGCAATCTGACAGGACTTATCACGATCAAGGATATAGAGAAGCAGATCAAATATCCGTTGGCAGCCAAAGACTCTCAGGGACGTCTTCTTTGTGGTGCTGCAGTTGGTATTACAGCAAACGTATTAGATCGTGTAGCTGCTTTGGTAGAAAAGCATGTTGACTGTATCGTGTTGGATTCTGCACATGGACATAGTGCAAACGTGCTTCGTTGTGTCAAGATGATCCGTGAAGCTTATCCGGATCTTCAGATCATTGCCGGTAATGTGGCAACGGCTGAGGGAACAGAAGCTTTGATCAAAGCCGGTGCTGACTGTGTTAAGATTGGAATAGGACCGGGATCTATTTGTACAACACGTGTTGTAGCAGGTATTGGTGTACCACAGATGACAGCGATCATGAATGCTTATGAGGCAGCTAAAAAGTATGATGTGCCGATCATTGCAGATGGCGGTATCAAGTATTCCGGAGATATGACAAAGGCCTTGGCAGCCGGAGCGAGTGTCTGCATGATGGGAAGTATCTTTGCAGGATGTGACGAAAGCCCTGGAACATTCGAGCTGTTCCAAGGACGTAAATATAAAGTTTATCGTGGAATGGGATCTATTGCAGCAATGGAGAATGGTAGTAAAGACCGCTATTTCCAGACAGATGCTAAGAAGCTTGTTCCAGAAGGTGTAGAAGGACGTGTGGCATACAAAGGAACTGTGGAGGACACCGTATTCCAGTTGATCGGTGGTATCCGGTCCGGTATGGGTTACTGTGGAGCACAGGATATTCCTACATTGCAGGAAACATCTCAGTTTGTTAAGATTTCCGCTGCTTCTTTGAAAGAGAGTCATCCACATGACATTCACATTACAAAAGAAGCACCAAACTATAGCATTGAAGGAAATTAAGAAGTGAATGACCGATGAAGAAATGGACTGCAAGGCAAAAATTACAAATGAAGCGTCAGATTGCGCTGATCAGTGCTGTCACATTAGTTGTGTTGTTACTGCTTACAGGCAGTTTGACGGCCTACCAGTCGATTCGGGCAGAACAATGGAGAAAGCAGGAAGAGAAAGAAAGACAGGCGTTGTTTGTCAAGGTTACCAAGCCGGAAATACGTCCTGCGCTTCTTACTCCTAATAAAAATTCCAGACCACAGACTAAGCTAAAAAAAGTCAATGGAATCGTTGTTCATTATACAGCGAATCCCGGTACTGATGCGATGGCAAACCGTAATTATTTCGAAAGTCGAAAGGACAAGCCGGATCAGACAAAATATAAAGTGAGCAGTCACTTTATCATTGGCTTGGATGGGACGATCATACAGTGTATTCCGCTGGATGAGATTTCGTATGCATCAAATGATCGCAATAAAGATACGGTTTCTATTGAATGTTGTCATCCAAATAAATCTGGCAAGTTTTCTGCGGCTACACAGACCGCTTTGATCCAGTTGTGTGCCTGGTTATGCGGAAACTATGGGATGGATACGTCTGATATTATCAGGCATTATGATGTGACGGGAAAGATGTGCCCGAAATATTATGTGAAACATAAAAATGAATGGACCACCCTTAAAAAGAATATTTCTATAGAACTTTCGCGGTATTCAAAAAAGGAAACCGAGAAGTAACATATGAATGATATTGTACAAAACAGAGAATAATCACACGTTATTCTCTGTTTTTTTGTAATATTTATCAATAGATTTTTTTGGGTTATACGATATAATTATTAATAATATGGGATATAAAAATACGTATGTAAGCTGTTTGGAATGGAGGGAAAATGACCAGAACAGCGAAAATAATGGTTATAATGTTTTTTTGCCTGACCGGACTGCTTACGGTTGAGCAGAAAGCGGCATCTGCACAAAGCACATTGGAAAAGAATGTCATTTACGGTCAGGACAAGATAGGAACGTATCAAAATGAATTGGAACAATCAGCAGATCCATCTGTATCGGTTGTTGGTGTGAAAGTGCGATTAAAGCAATCGCTTGGTTATGATGTCATTACCTATGCTGCAGATACTTGGAACAAAACTGCAGATGGTACGTGGAAGTATATTGGAACAGAAGTGGACGGAGAGCAGGGACAGTTTGGTTCGATGATGCAATCTTATTCTTCAATTAATATATTGGGGTATACCTCTCCACGTTTTGGCATTATTACGGGTATGATGCGTAATTATATGTCTAAGAAATTGCCGGAAGAGTATTCGGTTGTTACACGTAAAATCGTACGAGGTACAGAAACTTCAAGGACGACGCAGTATTCTTTTCAAACACAAGAGCAGTTAGCAAAACAGAAGGATTCTCTGCTGCATGCTCTTCGAGGGAATGGAGAGGTGATTTCTGTATGCGAACATGTAGCAACAGGCACATCTTATGAATACACGATCTATCCGGCACAAACTATTGATGTTTCTCAAAAGAAAATTGCTATCAATACGGGCAGTTGCGCTGTTGAGCAGGTCGGCACAGCATTTTTTGATGGTTCTCATTATTATTTGTATAAACTGCCAAAACTGTGTGCACCGACAGGATATACGATGGATCTGGAAGGCTGGTATGACCAAAAGCAGGGGGGAACAAAATACGAAGAGGGTTCTTTGCTGCCTATGAATAAGACACTCTATGCCAGATACACGTTGACAAAAAATAAGTATTCCGTGATATGTATTGATAAGATACGGGATAGTAAGGGCATTGAGCTTGGGAGAACAGAATGGATGCAGGAATATGCCACGACAGCAGACGGTGCGTCCAGAGGAAGTGTGCCGTTACCGGATACATATTACGAAGGTGTACGTTATATTGGTGCAACGAGACAGTCAGTCGGTACGGCACAGACAATTGTTTATCGTTTTTTTGATTATGCCGATTATGCAGTGACAGTTGTAGATGTTGTAAAATCAACGGCAGCAAAAGATGTTGTTTTAGGTTCGCATCAGATACAGTGTCCTTATCAGAAATTTATTTCCGGAGGAGAACTGGTGGGTGATAATACCGAAGAAGGAGCGTATTATTTGGGATATGTATATCGCTCGGATACCTCAGATCGTGTTTTGACAAAGGGAACGACGGTCTATCGGTATTTTAATCCGATCACGTATGATGTGTTATTTGATGGTAATGGAGCGACAGAAGGAGAAATGGAACCGATGCAGGGATGCCGGTATGGTTTGACTTATACGTTGCCGTTGAATTCTTTCAAACGGAATATTAAAGTTCGTTTTGATCTGCAAGCAGAAGATGCTGTATTTGGAGACGTTGAGATATCTATTGCATGTCCTTTTGAGGGGTGGTCAGACAAAGAAGATGGTTCTGTACTGTTTCAAAATGGAGCATCATTTTTAAATCTTTTGGATTGTTCCGGGACAAAACAATGGTATGCACATTGGGGCGAGGCTGCTTATACCGTGCAAAAGATGCCAAATCGCATGGGATATCAATTCGCAGGATGGTCTACAGATCCCAATGCGGTGCAGGGACAGTCTGCGTTTTCATTTTCTGAAGATACAACATTGTATGCAATCTGGAAAGCAGATGTTGTAGAGTATCATGTTGAATATTACAAAGAAAAACTCGATGGCCTTTTTGAAAAAGCAGCTTCGTATGCTTTTCATGGTTATACCGGTAAAGAGATTTCTGTTGAGAATGTGGAGCAATTATATCCCGGATACTATATTGATGCGACATCGTCGACATTATCCGGACGTATTAAAGGAGACGGAAGTCTTGTGCTGTCCGTATATTATCGTCGTAATTCCTATTCACTGCAGTTCCATTTGGAAGGTGGAAGCCTGCCGGCAGAATACAGGGAATTGAAAGGAAAATATGAAGAGACGATCACAATTCCTAAGGAAACACCGAAGAAAGAGCGTTGCGAATTTTTGGGATGGACAGCAGATCGCGGTAGTACACAAATATACATCAAGGCAGGAGAAACGTATCATATACCAAATCATGATCAGATTTTGTATGCGGTATGGAAACCGGATAGTTATAAGGTTAAGTATATGTTGGACGATCATTCCAATGAAGTTGTTATAGAAAAAGAATATGCATATGATGAAGAATTGGATATGCCGGAATGTACCAGTGACAAGAAAGGGTATCAGTTTGTTGGCTGGAAATTTATGGATAGAGAAGATGCAGGCTGTTACCAGGCAGGAGATCGATTAGAAAGCCTTTATCGGGTTAAAGATGAGGTGATCCGAATGTATGCTGTTTGGAGACCGGTACAAGGTAATATTATATTCGATGCCAATTTTGAGGAGGAAGAAGATGCAGTAAGCGGAACGATGAATCCCATTTTTTACCAATATGAAAGTGAATGCTTGATTCCAGACAATAAATATAAGGTGGCAGGTTATACGTTCGCGGGTTGGAGTATGAAGCGTGATGGAAGTGGCAAACGTTATCATACCGGAGATGACCTTAAGAATGTATTTGATACAGAAGGAGATCATACGTTATATGGAGTGTGGAAAACAGCAACCGATACACCGTTTCGGATTCGGGTATGTAAAACAAATGTTGCAGGCGACAAAGAAATCGAAGAAGTGCTTCATCTGCAGGGAGAGACTAATTGTTCGGTCAGACAGGCTTTGTTTGACTTTTATGAAATGGATTCACTGGAGAAAGTATTTCATGGATTTAAGGTGGTTGATAGTAATGCTCTTAATACAACAATCCGACGGGATGGTTCCACAGAGGTGACCATTCATCTTCAAAGAAAAACATATCGTGTTATTGTTATGTCTGAAACTGAGAAACCATATTATGAGAAAGAGTGTATTTATGAAGAGGAGATCACTCTTCCTACAGAACTGGAAGGTGTAGGAAATGTTGCCAGATATTCCAGTGAAAACGGTATGAATTATTCTGGAGATCTCCCTTTTTCTGTGATGGATGATATGACACTAGTTCCTCAACATAGTGTATGTTATTGGTTAGATGGTCAGATTGAAGAACAATTTGTAACTCACGGCAAAGAAACAGAAGCGTTCACTCCGGAAGAAAAAGGATATTGCTTTGATGGCTGGTATACATCAAAAGAACTGGATGCGAGATTCTGTGATGCTGGAGAACGAATTTCTGTATCTGAAAATATGACGTTGTATGGAAAATGGACCACCAATAAAAAGAGTTATACGATCACATATGATTTTGGAGATTACGATGATGTTATTGCATTGGAAGAGTTGACGCCATGTTATACGTATGGCGGGACAGTTCTGCTGCCGACAGCAGTACAATTAGATATACCGGATTGTTATGAGTTTGTCGGATGGTACGAAAAGGGAGATGAGACACATAAAATAATCCGCCGTATAATCGGTTCTATGTACGGAGACAAAACATTTTGTCTATATTTACGTGAACGAACAGTTTTGCCAACGCCAACACTTCCATCAGCTTCTGAGATTCCGTCACCAAGTGTAGAGCCGATGGATCCTTCGACAACAGACGATCCGTCATCAAGTGATACACCGTTAGACCCATCTGTATCTGCTGCACCAATGCCAAGTAATGTTCCAAACAATTCAGCATCGAATCCGCCTCAGACACCGAATAAAACAATTATTCAGAATCCTCTTCAAGGATCGGATAAGAAGTTAGGAAAGGCGCAAAATGATACCTTTACCGTACGTAAGATCACGTATCGGGTTTTATCGGTGAAGAAGACAGTAACGGTTACCGGAGTAGATAAATCTATATCGGTGTTGCGTATTCCGGCTAGTGTCACAAAGAATCGTGTGAAGTACCGTGTTGTGAAAGTCTCTTCCAAAGCTTTTTATAAACACAATAATCTTCGAAAAGTGATCATTGGTAAACATGTTACAGCTATCGGAAATAAAGCATTTGCTTATAACCGAAAGCTAAAATTTGCCTCATTGGGCAGATCGGTGACGAAGATCGGTACAAAATCTTTTTATGGAAATAAAAAGTTAAAGAAACTGGTGATTTCCGGTAAAAAATTACGCACAGTTGGAACAAAAGCCTTTTCATCTGGTCAATCCGGAAAGATTATTGTTAAAGCGGTGAAAGGAAAACAGAAAAAATATTGTCGTTTATTGCGGAAAGCGGGCATGAAAAGTAAGATTCGAGTCTCGTGATCAAAGACAAAAAGTGAGATTCGGTTTTAAGGATTAAAAGTGTTGCAGATTAAAATTTAAGTTTGATAAGCCGGATTGGTCTTGATACATGGAGTAGTATAGTGAGAAAATAGGAACGAAAAAATAGTAGTAAGAAAACTGCAACGAAAAACGGAGAAAAACCATCCACACCATTGATGGTTTTTCTCCGTAATATTTCTAAAAAGAATTATGCAATTTTATTTACTGCAATTGTTAAGCGAGAGATTTTTCTGGAAGCATTCTTCTGATGATAAACACCTTTGCTTGCAGCTTTATTAATCTCAGAAATTGCAGCCGTTAAAGCTGTTGTTGCTGCAGCCTTATCGTTAGCAGCGATTGCAGCATCTACCTTTTTGATAGCAGTCTTAACTTTGGAGCGGATTGCTTTGTTACGCTCAGCATTTCTGCGCTCAACTAATATTCTCTTCTTTGCTGATTTAATGTTAGCCATTTCTTTTACACCTCCCAATCGTGAAATCTTTGTGTTTCATCAAACCGGACACGGTCGGCTTTGAGTAAACATACTCATATATAATAAAGAATATAGCAAGGAATGTCAATACATAAATTTCAAAAAAGTGGAAAAATTAAGAATAACTCAAACTTCCCATACCGGAAGTTATTGCTCAAACCACATATTGCTTATTATGTCAATGACTATATTGCATTTTGCAGCCACTAAAAAGTGGTTTCTGCCATCCGAGAACTATAGTAATTGCCTTGCCGCATTTTGTTTTTATCGTGATTTCTAAATTTTGTTGTCTCTGATGTATGATTTACATGCCTTACGGAGAACTCGAAGTCCCGGAAGCGAGGTATTCATCATTTTTGAAAGGGACTTTGCGCTCGTCGTTACTTATGTCTCGTA
>OLPU01002796.1_pt1 | contig 11211 bp, 8 predicted proteins | sample 1673111 | NCBI WGS metagenome assembly OLPU01 (sample SAMEA3136755, study PRJEB25190) | human gut metagenome | reverse complement strand
AATGCAGACATTTAAGAAACTGCCGATGACAATTCCGAATATAAAAACAATCATGTATGGAACGAGTTCCAGGAAAGTTAGCATAGGGTTAATTCCTTTCAATTACATTATTTTGTTTTTGATGTTTCTTTAACATCAGTTGGCTCATAATCTACTGTAACAGCTCCATCTTTATCAACTTTTACCGTTGCGCCAATAGCTCCCTGTTCTTTAGAATCTGCACCTTTAGGACCACCTGTCCATTTTTTGGATTTTAACTTCAAATCTCCTAATACTCCATCAGTAGATACAGTGTATCCAGTATACTCTTTTAATGCATCTTTCCATGTGTTTTTAGTAGCTGCTGTTACTCCAGTCTCCACAGCTTCAGTAATCTTTGTGTTAGTAGTCGTCATGACAATCTGATATGTTGCTGCATCAATATCATAATCTGGATCTGCCGCCGCAACCTTTATACCTGTAACTATATTGTCCAAATTACTTGCATCTGCTGCCTTTCTGGATTTCTCAACATACTTTGTATACTGAGGTGCAAGTAATCCAACTAAGATTGCAAGAATTGCAATAACAATTACAAGCTCTACTAATGTAAAACCTTTATTATCTTTCTTCTTTTTGTTAAATAATTTTAACATATTACTATCTCCTTATTTTTCATAATATCGAGATAGCAACATTGTTCAGGCATAACAAAGAATTGTTATGTATTCATCGAAAAATCAAACTATTATTTACCTTCCTTAACATAGTTCTTTACATTTTCTGGATTATATGTAACCTCAACTGAACCAGATTTGTAAACCTTACAAGTTGCAGAAATGGCTGTAACCTTATTGTTTTCACCGCCAATGGACCATGCTTTAGATTTTAATGTTGTTTTATTCCATTCATTTCCAGCATATTCTATAAAAGCATCTGCTAAAGCCTTTGCTCCTTTAGAAGGATTTGCTGCAGTAATATCTGCAGTATCGTATTTTACAGTCGTACCTTTCGTAGCATCCATCGTAATAACAATATCAATACTATCCTTATCTGCCGGAATTATATCTGAATATGTCTGATCAGCTGTAGCAACTTTAACAGCAGTTACCAAACTGTCAAGATTAGATGCATCAGCTGCTTTTCTGGATCTCTCCACATATTTCGTATACTGTGGTGCAAGTAAACCAACCAGAATCGCAAGAATAGCAACAACAACAACCAGCTCAACCAGTGTAAATCCCTTATTATCTTTCTTCTTTTCTTTCAGAAATTTAAACATAACTCAATCTCCTTCAAAATTCATTCATTTCTATCGGATAGAGCCATGTCATGAGAAAGACCCGGGATGGTCTGGCAGACCTATCAATAACAGGTGACTGCAGACACAGAGCAACTCACATATTCAACTTTTCGATGAATACATAACTCTCCTGTTGCTTTCACCACGAATGTCACTATCCGATGATTGATTCAACGAGCGAGAACCCCATAGGGCTCTCCACCCCCCCCCCTGAAAAATCCGGCCATCCGGAACATCCAGAGGGGAGGGAGTTATGTTTATAAACTCGTTATTCAGTTTTCAAGTTACATAGTCCGGATAATTAATTAAATAATTAAATTTCCAGACAAAAAAATCGATCCAAACCAGCCTACATCCACAATCGCCGAGACCAGCTCCGAAATATAGATGTAACCATCTATATTCACAGGAGTCTTAATTATACCCAGCCTTTAAAAATCTACGTTATCCCCCGAAAAGCCCACAGTTTAACAACAATGAGTCTGGGGTTTTCGGGGAATGCTTTTAGCAGATTTACAAATGCCTAGCATAACTGGCTCCGAAGCCGTAGACAAATACATCTATATCCCGGAGCGTCCACCCGACAACCAAATTCTAATTCAATTTGTTATTCTCGTCTGATTCAGATAAAATCATTAAAATCCCGCTTTTTCCACGCGCCCCCTTTAATCTGAAGAAAAACCTGATTAACATGATTCTAAAATATATGATGAACACAGCCCCTATGCTACTGTGTACCATCCCATCTTACCAGAAACTTTTACCGCGGTTCCCAATCGCTAACATAGTTTATCGGATATACACCAGAAGCCACCAACGCACAGCTCCTGTCTGTATCTCTGTGCAGATATATCTGCAGGGGACTTAGTCATTCTTGGCGTTTGGGAATCTGCGTTATCACCCCAAAAGTCCAACTGTCTGAGCGTCAGCGAGTTTTGGCTTTTGGGGTGATGCTTTTAGCAGATTTTCAAATGCCTAGCATGACTGTCCCCGAAGCCGTATCTGCACAGAGATACAGACAGGAGCGTCCCCCTATGTGCAAGCACAACAGTCATATTGCCACAATCCAAGACTTTGATTATAGATTATCCAGTCCATTATACATCGACGCAATCGGCGAAATCACCGCAATCACCAACGTCCCAATAATCAACGCCATAAACAAAATAATAATCGGCTCCATAGCCGCCAGCACACTCTGGGTAGTCATCTCCACCTCTTCGTCATAATAATCCGCCATCTTCTCCAGCATCTCCTCCACATTACCAGTCTCCTCACCGATCCCGGTCATATGATACACCATAGGAGGAAAAATCCCGGAAGCCTCCAGAGGCTCTGACAAAGGAATACCCTTCATAACCTCCTCACGGGCCTTCAGCATGGCATTCGTATAATGTATATTATTGACAATCTTCGAAGTAGTCTCCAAAGCATCAATAGTAGAAATACCTGACATCAGCAGCGTACTCATAGTTCTGGCAAACTGAGAACAGGCAGTCTTCACTGTAAGCTTCCCAAACAAAGGCATCTTCATCTTGATCCTGTCAATGGTCAGCCGCCCCTGTGTGGTCCTGTAGATCAGCTTATAAGCAACCACAACCCCAACAATAATCGCCAGTACCACATACCAGTGTGAAGTCATCCACTTACTACTGTTCATAACAAACATAGTAATAGCCGGCATCTCAATATCCAGATCCGCAAACATATCAATAAAGATAGGGATTACAAACAACAGCATAACTGCGATTACCCCAATGGCCGCGATCACCAGAATAATAGGATAAATAGTGGCCTTCTTAATGGTAGCCTTCAGCTTTGCCTCTTTTTCAAAATGCACCGCCATCCTAGAGAAAGCCATCTCCAGACTACCGGACTGCTCCCCTGCCTCCACCATATTCACCAGCATAGGCGGAAAAATATCCGGCTGGCTTCTCATGGAATCCGCCAGGGTATTACCCTTTTCCACATTCAGAAGCACCTCAGAGATGGCACGCTTCAGCCATTTATTCTCGGTCTGCTCGCTTAACATCTGCAAGGCTTCCTTCATAGGAACACCTGCCTGGGTAATACTGACAAACTGCCGGCAGAAAACACTCAGATCCCTGGGCTTAACCTTTTTCCCAATGGAAAAGTCAATCTCTTTGTTCAAAGCCCCCTGCTCCCTGACGGAAACAGGAATCAGACCCTCTGCCTTTAGCTGCTCCAATGCTCTCTCTCTGGTTTCAGCCTCCAGGCTTCCCCTTTTCTCTTTGCCTCTTTTATCTACTGCCACGTAGGAAAAACCGGGCATGCTCTCACCTCTTTTATCTATAGTCACACAGATCCGGAGATCTGCATCCTTGTTACTTTTTTACGAACTAAAACATCTGTCCGTCAAAGCCTGTATCAAAGCTTGATCCAGCATCCAGATTTACCTTCCTGTTCATGCTTACAGGCTCCTGGGCGTAGGTCACTGCTGTATCTGCATCGATCACCTTCCGCATAAACAGATCATACAGAGCATCATCCATGGTCTGCATTCCGCCTCTCTTGTTGGTCTGCATCACAGATGGAATCTGGTAGGTCTTACTCTCCCTGATCAGGTTTCTCACCGCATTATTGGCAAAAAGCACCTCCAGGGCTGCCACACGGCCGCTGCCATCTGCCTTTTTCAACAGCTGCTGGGATACAATACACTCTAATACAGAAGCCAGCTGGATCCGTACCTGCTGCTGTTGGTTTGGTGGAAATACATCGATGATTCGGTCAATAGTTTTGTCTGCACCAATGGTATGGAGGGTGGAAAATACCAGATGACCGGTTTCTGCCGCTGTAATGGCAGTGGAAATAGTTTCCAGGTCTCGCATCTCTCCTACCAGGATCACATCCGGGTCCTCACGGAGAGCGGCTCTCAGTGCCTGAGCATAGTCTGTGGAATCGCTACCGATCTCTCTCTGGTTTACCACGGATTTGTCATGTCTGTGGAGGTATTCAATAGGATCCTCCAAAGTGATGATGTGGTAAGGATAGGTCCTGTTGATCACATGGATCAGGGAAGCCAGTGTGGTGGATTTACCGCTGCCGGTAGGTCCTGTAACCAGTACCAGGCCACGTTTTCTGCTGGTCATTTCCACAACCTCTCTGGGGATTCCCAGATCCTCAGGCTCCGGAATATTGAAAGGCAGGCTTCGCATAACTGCTGCCAGCGTACCTCTCTGCTTAAAAACGTTCACGCGAAAACGACCTACCCCGGAAATGGCGTAGGCAAAGTCTGTCTGTCCGGTTTCCTCTAATTCCTCCCGGTGTCTTTTGTCTATAATGGGCAGAAGGATGTCCTCCAGCATCTGTGGAGTCAGTCTCTCCCCCATAATAGGTGCCAGCACACCGTCCACACGGTAGCTGGGAGCCCGTCCGGAGGTGAAATGGATATCAGAAGCTCTTTCCTTTACAGACTGTATCAAAATTTCATTTAAGTCATACATGTTTTTTTGTCCTTATATTCAGGTTCCTGCCTGTGAGACAGGCATTCCCTTATTCGTAAGATGCCTTTAGCATCTCCTCAATGGAAGTAGTTCCATCCAGTACATAGCGGATACCATTTTGCCGGAGTGTGCGCATGCCACTTCGTTTGGCTGCCTCCTCCAGCTCCTCTGTGGTACCGTTCTCGGCAATAAGATTACGGATTTCTTCATTGACCTCCATAATCTCAAATACACCGATTCGTCCGAAAAAGCCTGTATTATTGCACAGCTTACAGCCTGCAGGCTCATAAATATTAACTTCCTGGTCTGTATTCTGTCTGAGAATACGCTTCTCCTCCTCGCTGGCCGGTCTCATTTTCCGGCAGTGGGGACAAAGCTTACGCACCAGTCGCTGGGCGATTACTCCTACTACAGAATCTGCGATCAGGTATCTCTCCACTCCCATGTCTGCCATACGGTTCAGGGTACCCACTGCATTATTGGTATGTAAGGTGGATACTACTAGGTGTCCGGTAATGGATGCCTGTACTGCAATCCCTGCTGTCTCCTGGTCACGGATCTCACCGATCATAATAATATCCGGATCCTGACGGAGAATGGAACGAAGGGCTGAGGCAAAGGTCAGATCCACCTTATTGTTGACCTGAATCTGGTTGATTCCCTCAATATCCGCTTCTACAGGGTCCTCTACTGTAACAATATTGACTTCCTCCCTGTTCAGCTCACTGAGGGCTGTGTACAGGGTGGTGGACTTACCGCTTCCGGTAGGCCCTGTAACAAAAATAATTCCAAAGGGGCTTGCCATCATATGGTCAAAACGTGCCATCTCATCCGGGGCAAGTCCCAGTTCCTTCTTATTTCTGGTAAGGTTCAGCTTGGAGGAGATTCGCATAACGATCTTCTCTCCGTGCACAGTAGGGATGGAGGAAATTCGGATATCATACTCCTGTCTGTCTACCACAATAGACATACGACCATCCTGAGGTTTCCTCTTCTCTGAAATATCCATGCCTCCCATAATCTTAATACGGGTGGAAATAGCAGGCAGAAGGCTGTTGTCGTAAACCATCCTCTCAAAAAGTGCACCGTCAATACGGTAGCGGACACGTACCTTGGACTCCAATGCTTCAATATGGATATCACTGGCTCTCTGTCGTACTGCCTGTTCGATCAGGGAACGGACCAGCTGTACAATCGGTGCATCGCTGACATCCGCATCTGTTTCATTTTCCTCAATATTGCCTCGCAGCTGTGCCCTCTCCTGGGTGAAACGTCTGGCAGCATCCATAGTCTCTGACGCACCGTAATGGCGGTCAATGGCAGCCAGAATATCTCTGGTGGTGGCAATATAAGGCTCCACCTGAAGGTTGGTCACAATGGAAATATCATCAATAGCAGCCATAGCCATAGGATCTGCCATAGCCAGATGGAGGATGTTGGCATTGTAGGGATCCAGTTCAAAAGGAATACAGGTGTATTTCTTCATCAGATCCACACTGACCAGGTTCCGGACCTCCTTGGGGATGGTCACACCTGTAAGCTGGACTACCTTCAGTCCCAGCTGCATCTGAAGGGCACGGGCAATCATTTCCTCAGTGATAAATCCATTTTCTACCAGAATCTCACCGATTTTTTTATCGCTTCCCTTCTGAAGCTGCAGGGCTTTTTTTAATTGTTCCTCTGTCAGGACGTTCTGCTTTATGAGCAGATCGCCCAGACGCATTCTTTCACGTCTAAGTGCCATATTTTTCAGTCTCTTTTCCGGTATTTTTCCACATTAGCTGTCTGGCAGCTGACTTTCATTTATGGGTAATATCTGTACTGCAGATATCTTTAATTACAAGTATAACAAGTCTATACCTAAGGTTAACAAAAATAGTACAATTTGTCAATATTTTTACCACAATTAGCACAGTTATATATGGCAAACACGTTATTGTGAACGAAGCGAACAGTAACGTAAACACAAAAAGACACTTAGGGAATCCAGATCTCTTTTTTGCTGAATTCCTGATAAGTGTCTTTTATATTTTAGATTATACTCTGCCGAACATTATTTTGCCTTAAATACTGTCACATCACTCTTGGAGAGGTCAATAGTCTTTGGCAGGATGGAGGTCTTTTTCTCCTCTGTGCCGGATGTCAGTGTAGCAGTTCCGTCAGAGATCGTGTTGGAATTAATGGCATCCTGCAGGGTATTGCTTACCTTTACATCTGCAGTAAAGATATCGCTGCCTGAACTGATGGCTGTGCTGCTGTTCTGCATTTCCTGGATCTGTGCCTCTGTAGGATAGAAGGATGGCTGACGGATGTAACGGAAGCTTGCGCTATAAGCCTCGCCTACTGTAACTCCGTTCTTGCTAGAGGAGCAGTGTACTGCGATCCAATCTCCTGCATCTGTTTTACCGCAAAGAATACCTACGTGGTTATCGCTGCCTGCCTCCGGTCCCTTCTGGAATACCAGGTCTCCGGGCTGTGCATCTGTCTCAGTAACCACATTTGCCTTCTCCCACTGGTCAGAGGTTCCGTCTCCTACTGCTGCCTGCATTGTCTGATCCTGGTAGCCATTGATCACTGCCCAGGTTACAAAGCCGCTGCAGTCCAGACCATATGCACGGAGCGTACCGGAGCTTCTGCTACCGTCTGCTGATACCTTCTCAACGGAGCCCCAGCTTGGATCTTCTCCAATCACCGTAGATTTGCCGCCCCAGAAATATCCGACCTTGCCAACCAGTGAATACGCTGCGGTGATAACATCTACACGATCCTCAGAAACATTGTCTCCCACGCTTTCACGGACAAAGCCTTTGGATGCGGTAACTACCGCACAGAGAAGCTTACAGTCTGTTTCCACATATTTCTTAAGGACGCTTCTGTCTTCCTTTGCAATATTGTTCTTCTTGATGTAGTAGTTGATCTTACGATTTCCGTAGGATATCTTGGTAATATCCTGCTTGTCCCTGACGATGGGGTTCATCTCCGCAAAGATCCTTGCCAGATCATCCTTGCAGGATGCATCCAATGTAAATGACGTTGCTCCTGCTTTGCTCTTTTCATAAATATAAACAGCAAGGATATCCTGCCAGTTTCTTACCAGAAGTGTATTCTCCGTATCGGTAAGCTTGTTCTTCTCTTTATATTCTCTTTCGATCTCTTCCATTACAGAAGCAAAATCATCAGAGAAGGACAGATGATAATTGCTCTTAAGACTATCCAGATAAAAATCCTTGCCCGCATGGAGATTGGATACCATATTTGTCACATAAACAGGATCTCCGATCTGTGTTGCTGTGGCGTTATTTCCATCTGTGATCTCTGTATTCTTGTTATCTTCCGTGCTGCTATCATCTTTTTTGTTGCCTTTTTTGTTATCACTGTCGTTCTTGTCGACAGCTGCAAGCTTGGCTTCTGCCTCAGTCAGGATCTTATAATTCGTAACCTTGGCCTTTTCTGTATTAGACAGTGCCTCATAAGCTGCACGTACGCTATTTATCTCCGCTTTATCTGCTGCTGTGATCGTTCTGCCTGCCAGTGCTTTGATCTTCCGGATCACCGCTTGTACCTTTGCAGAGTCATCCCTGGCCGGTGTTTCCGTCGGTGCAGGTGTTGCGGTTGGCTCCGGCGTTGCCGTTGGTGCAGGTGTCGCTGTCGGTTCCGGTGTTGCCGTTGGTGCAGGTGTCGCTGTCGGCTCCGGTGTTCCCGTCGGCGCAGGTGTTGCAGTTGGCTCCGGTGTTTCCGTCGGCGCAGGTGTCGGTGTATCTGTTGGCTCCGGCGCTGTAGTTGGTTCCGGGTCAGGTGCAGCAGTTATTTCCGGTTCCGGTGCAGCTGTCGGCTCCGGTTCTGCCGGAACTTCTGGTTCCGGTTCACTTACCTCACTCCCGTCTCCTGAAACACCTTCCTCAGCAACAACATTATCTGCTTCCTCGGCGGCTTTTACTCCGGTTGGAATTGCCAGTACCATAGCTGATAACATCGTGATGCAAAAAAACTTATTCAGGTACTTGTTCTTCATATTTATTAAGATGCTCCCTTCTTTCCTTGAACATCCCTTTACTTCCCCTATAATAAAGGTCTGCCTTAAACCGTTTGATAACTTAAAGTTTAATTCAATTTATTTTAGCATACGAAAATCGTGAAATCAACTGTTCTGGTAGGATATCTCCTTCAATTCATCTATTTTTCACTTTTTATTCACATTTTTGTAAGATTTTTTAGAGTTTACCATAACGTAAAAAAGCCACAGTGCTCTCACACACTGCGGCTTTTTATATACTGTCAGACAGTCACTGCCGGCTGTCCGCCCATATGAAACTGTTTTCTGACACAGAGCTGAAAAATCCCCTGTACAACCTGATAGCACACCCGAAGGATAAAACGGATGTCATCGGCAATGCACCGCGGGCTTTCCAGATAATATGCATGACGCTCACGGATATATTCCACAAGTTCCTCAAAGCTTTCAAACTGCTTCGCTTCTTCCAGCTGGCTGTCTGCTGCGCCGCTGAGGATGCATTCTCTCAGGCGGTTTTTCAGCTCAGCTTCATAAGAATTATGTGCTGCAAGATTTCCTTTGTATGTTTTGTTATGAGGAAAAGTAAAATAATCAGCCATATAATGCATGACCTCACCGAATCTTCTCCAGTATACTCTGGCATTCTCTTCCTCCGGGTTCTTCTCGACAAGCGCCCTCATCTTATTCTGGAGGTGATCGAATGTTCCGAAAAACTCATGTCTGGTGGTGAGAAACGATGGTTTCAGATCAGGCATGATATTACCCAGGCAAAACGCTTTTCTGTGCTGCTGGAGACTGTACACCTCAGACATCTGGTCAGCCAGGTATCTGCCTAACAGTATATGTGATTTTTTACGCAATTTTTTCCCTCTTCCTTCTTTCTGTTTCAGGTTATAACCGAATACATCAGTAAAAGCGGCTCCGTCCGGTCATCGCTGAAATCTTAAAATCTTTCGTTTGTCGGAACCAACTTTACTATAGCACTGTTTTTTCAAATAATCAAATAAAGATTATGTAAATTTTAATCCAGATCAAAAAGCTGCCGCTGCTTCAGATCAATAGATGCCCAGACGGTACTTGTCTTCGGTTCTCCGTAAAGATAAACCGTGCTGGAAACCAAGCAGCATATATAATTCACTTTTTGTTCCAATCCCTCCGTCAAGTCCAACACTGTTGTGCGCAGCTTCAACCAGGGTCTTTGCCCTATCTTCAGTAACTCCTCTGCCACGCATCTTTTTATCATGCCAGATCTTTCGGATCCCATTTACTCCAAGTGCGATCACATCTTTTGGCAATGGTGCTTTTTCAAGCACTGTCAGGCCGCTTATTGCATCAAATCGTGTGTATAATCCCAGATATTCCGGGAAATGTATTGCAAGCCATCTCTGAATCCTGTTTGCAGATATGTTGTGCTGCTTCATGATCCCGTCACGGCTGTATACCAGGTCTCTTATCAGAACTGCAATCTTTTTATTCTCAGTCTTAAGTGTCTCTGCCCAAAGGCTGAAAGAATTGAACCCTTCCAGATCGTTATGAAAAGAAAAAATACGTTTTGTAAGTTCGCGTCCTCTGTTATCAAAAGCTCTTGCATAATGTATCTGGCTTCCGATATCAACTCCGACAACCATTGTTGAATCTGTTACTTGCTCAATCTTTTCATTCTGTGTATAATTCATTTGGAACCTCCAGTGCTTGATTGTTTTGTTTACATCCGCCAAGATGCAACTCAATCATACCTTGAGGTTCTTTTTTATTCAATTGGCGCTTTTAATGAATTCCATATACCTCTTTATTATATTTTTCAATCTCGTCATCAATAATTGAATCTACATGAGGGAACAGACAACCGGGACCTCCATAGGTAATACATGGAATGAAATGTCCGTGTGGTGCATACTCCTCACATGCTCTTCTGACCTCCTTGCGGATCTCTTCTTCTGTGGAATCCACTCGGTCTACGATCGAAGCATCGATTCCGCCCATAAGTGTCATTCTTCCGTTCAGCTGTTTCTGGAGCTTCGGAATATCATTCTGCGGAAGTGTTCCCTGCCAGATGTCAATCCCAAGATCAACCATATCCTCTATGATCGGTTCCATGAAGGAATCTGCGTGATGCATGACGATCACTCCATGGTCTTTCATATATTTATAGGATCTTTCATACTGTGGTTTGATAAATTCTCTCCATGTGTCCGGACTGATGAACAGGGACTGCTTGGAACCCCAGTCATCGTGATAATAAAAAAGGTCGAAGTCCGTGGCGTCATAGAGCTTTCTCGCATATGCCATCTTGAATTCCAGGATACAATCTAACAGCTCTTCATACGCCTCCCGGTCCGTCAGCATCGCCATCAGCGAAGCCTCAAAACCCATCAGCGCATGGGTGCGTTCAAACAGACCGCAGGAACAGGACATTCCCACCAGAAGCTGTTCCCGGTCTGTCTGATCCGCAG
>OLPU01002791.1_pt1 | contig 11219 bp, 7 predicted proteins | sample 1673111 | NCBI WGS metagenome assembly OLPU01 (sample SAMEA3136755, study PRJEB25190) | human gut metagenome | reverse complement strand
ATGTATTCAATTGGGATGGTAGCTTTTGGACTTAGAGATATACTAGGTAAGGTATTTTATGCATTACAAGATAGTAAAACACCTATGATAAATGGTGCAATAGCTATGGTTATGAATATAGTACTTAATATAGTATTGGTTAAGTATTTACAATTAGCAGGGTTAGCTCTTGCTACTAGTATATCTGCTATAGTATGTATATTTTTATTATTTGGAAGTCTTAAAAAAAATATTGGATATTTTGGACAAGATAAGATAATTAAGACTACTGTTAAGTCTATTATATCAGCAGTTATTATGGGAGTTGTAACTTATTTAGTTTATAATATACTAACCAATTTATTAGGTTTAGGTTTTATTAAGGAATCTATTTCCTTAGCTGTATCTATAGGAGTTGGAGTGATAACTTATGGGATATTAGTTATAGTATTAAAAGTAGATGAGATTAATATTATAACTAGTATGATTAAGAAAAAGTTAAATAGTGTTGTATAGTTTGTAATTTAAAAATAAATCCTTCAATTTAATCTACAAATTGAAGGATTTATTTTCTGGAATTTATATATTAAGTAGTAAGTGATTTAAATAAAAATATATATTGTATAAATGATTATATAAGATATTTTAATAAGGTGAATCTAGAATTAATTTAAGTTAATATCTAAATATAAAAATAAAAACATGGACTCCGAGGGATGATTCTCAATTCACGGATGAGTATTTGGAGGAAAATATTATGAAAAAAACTGTAAGAAAAGCAATAATACCAGCAGCAGGACTGGGAACAAGATTTTTACCTGCAACAAAATCACAACCAAAAGAAATGCTTCCAATAGTAGACAAACCAACATTACAATATATAATAGAAGAAGCTATAGAGTCAGGAATAGAAGAAATACTTATCATAACAGGAAGAAATAAAAAATCAATAGAAGATCACTTTGATAAATCTGTTGAATTAGAATTAGAATTAGAACAAAAAGGAAAAGATGAAATGTTAGAAATGGTAAGAAATATATCTAACATGGTAAATATCCACTATATAAGACAAAAAGAGCCAAAAGGACTTGGACATGCAATACATTGTGCAAAAAGCTTTATAGGAAATGAACCTTTTGCAGTTTTATTAGGAGATGACATCGTTGACTGTGAAACTCCTTGCTTAAAGCAATTAATAAATGCTTATGATGAATATAAAACAAGTATATTAGGAGTTCAAGAAGTAGCTAAGGAAGACACTTGTAAGTACGGAATATTAGATGTAAAACATATAGAAGATAGAGTATACAAAGTAAAAGACATGGTAGAAAAACCATCTGTAGAAGAAGCACCATCAAACGTAGCTATACTTGGAAGATATATAATAACTCCAGCAATATTTAATATATTAGAAAATCAAGAACCAGGAAAAGGTGGAGAAATACAGTTAACTGATGCCCTAAAAACTTTAGGAAAGCAAGAAGCAATATATGCATACAACTTTGAAGGAAGAAGATATGATGTAGGGGATAAGTTAGGATTTTTAGAAGCCACAATAGACTTTGCTTTAAAAAGAGACAACCTAAGAGATGACTTACTAAATTATATGAGAAAAATTATAGAAAGGTAGTGATGCAATGGCTGTTTTAGTAACTGGTGGAGCAGGGTATATAGGAAGTCATACATCTATAGAGCTTTTAGAAGAGGGATATGATGTAGTAATAGTGGACAACTTATGCAATAGTGACAAGATAGTATTAGAGAGAATAAAAGAGTTATCAGGAAAGACTCCTAAATTCTATGAAATAGATATAACAGATAAAGAAAAAATGGAAGTTGTATTTAAAGAAAATGAAATAGATTCAATAATACACTTTGCAGCACTTAAGGCTGTTGGAGAATCAGTTTCAATGCCAATGGAATACTATTCAAATAATATAGGGAGTACATTAGTATTATTTGAGCTTATGAAAAAATACAATGTAAAAAACTTTGTATTTAGTTCATCAGCTACAGTATATGGAGATCCTGAGACATTACCAATAGTAGAGGATTCTTCATTATTTGTTACAAACCCTTATGGAAGAACTAAGCTTATGGTAGAAGATATGCTAAGGGATATATGCTTTGCAGATAAAAGTTTAAATGTAGCAATACTTAGATACTTTAATCCAATAGGTGCACATAAGAGTGGTAGAATAGGTGAAGAGCCAAATGGAATACCTAATAATATAATGCCATACATAACTAAGGTTGCAGTAGGTCAGCTTCCATACTTGAATGTATTTGGAGATGATTATGATACTGTTGATGGAACTGGGGTAAGAGATTATATACATGTACTTGACTTATCTCATGGTCATGTTAAGGCATTAGAAAAGTTATCAGAAAATCCAGGGCTTGTTACATATAATTTAGGAACAGGTAAAGGATACAGTGTACTTGAGTTAGTTAATGCATTTTCAAAGGCTAGTGGAAAAGAAATACCGTATAAAATAACTGAAAGAAGACCAGGGGATATAGCAGCTTGTTATGCAGATCCAACAAAGGCAGAAAAAGAACTTGGTTGGAAAGCTAAGTATGGAATAGATGAAATGTGTGAAGATTCATGGAGATGGCAAAGCCAAAACCCTAATGGATATAAGAAATAGAGAGAGCTTAAATTGAGCTCTTTTTTTATTTATAAAAAATTTATCTATAAAGTGCTAAAAAAATAAGCACTTTATTTTTTTTCGTCAAAATATACATAAAAAAATATCACAAAAAACTTTCAAATGTTGAAAACACCAAGAACAACACTAAAGGAAAAACAATAAATTTATCAAAATATTAAAGAGCGAAGAGGGGGGAGTAAAATTGAAACAAAAAATAAAAAGATACATAACCATGATGCTTTCAATAATACTAATAGGTGTATCTATACCTGTAACAAAGGTAGAAGCAGCAACAAAACATCTGATAATAATCAACACAAAAACTAATAAACTAGGGTATTTTGTAAATAACAAACAAGTAAAAACATTTCCAGTAGCAACAGGAAAAGCAAGCACACCAACACCAACAGGAAAAAGTAAAATCGTAAATAAAATAAAAAATAGACCATACTACTCAGGTGGAATACCTGGTGGAAGTCCTAGAAATCCACTTGGAGATAGATGGTTAGGATTACATATAAGAGGAACTTATGGGACAACTTATGGAATACATGGAAATAACAATGAAAGTTCTATAGGAAAGCATGTATCTGGTGGATGTATAAGAATGTATAACAGTGATATAAGATGGTTATTTGATCAAATACCAAATTATAGTGATGTAATAATAAAAAATAGTAATCAAAGCTTTAAACAAATAGCGGCTGAGTATGGAATAACTTTAGAGGATGATAATATTACTACAGGGTGGAAAACAATAAATGGTAAAAAATATTACTACAATGCAAAAGGACAAAAGGTGACAGGATTCCAAACTATAAACAATAATAAATATTACTTTGATGCAAACGGAGTAATGCAAACAGGATGGCAAGAAGTAGTTAAAGGAAGAAGAAGTTACTTTGGAACTGATGGAGTAATGAAGATTAAGTGGCAAGTAATAGATGGAAAGAAATATTACTTAAATCCACTAAATGGAGTAGCATTAAGATACTGGCAAGAGCTAGATGGTAATAGATACTACTTTGGAAGTGATGAGGTATTAAGAACAGGGTTTAAAGAAATAAATGGTAAGAAGTATTACTTTGATGGAAATGGAGTAATGCAAACAGGATGGCAAGAAGTAATTAAAGGAAGAAGAAGCTATTTGGGGGAAGATGGAGTAATGAAAACTAAATGGCAAGAACTAGATGGTAAAAAATATTATTTAAATACACTTAATGGAGTAGCGTTAAGATACTGGCAAGTACTAGATGGTAACACGTATTACTTTGGAAGTGATGAAATATTAAAAACAGGATTTAGAGAAGTAAATGGCAAAAAGTACTACTTTGATGAGAATGGAGTAATGCAAAAAGGATGGCAAGAAGTAGTTAAAGGGAGAAGAAGTTACTTTGGAACTGATGGAGTAATGAAAACTAAATGGCAAGAAATAGATGGTAAAAAATATTATTTAAATCCACTTAATGGAGTAGCACTTAGATATTGGCAAGAAATAGATGGTGAAACATATTACTTTGGATCTGATGAAGTAATGAGAACAGGATGGCAAGAAATAAATGGACATAAATACTACTTTGGAAATGATGGAATAATGGTAAAAGGAGCACAAATAATAAATGGAAATCAATATTATTTTGATGAAAATGGAGTAATGCAATCTGGTAAATGATACCGTAGTAGAAAATCATAAACACTTATGATAGACTTAATAAATAAAAATAAATCATCTTAGGGAGGAAAATGTGCAATACTTAAAAATAATGATATTGTCAATGTTACCTGTGTCAGAGTTAAGAGGAGCAATACCTATTGGAATAGCAATAGGTTTAAATCCAATAGGGGTTTATATAGTAAGCGTTGTTGGATCTACACTAGTATCAATACCTTTAATATTAACATTTAGGCATATAATACATTTTTTAAGAAACATAACAATATGCGAAGGTTTAGTAAAAAAAGTTGATAGAAAAATAGAAGCAGGAATGAAGAAGTTAAAGAATGTATCAATACTGGGAATTGTATTATTTGTAGGTGTGCCACTTCCAACAACAGGAACATGGACGGCATCTGCAATAGCATCAATTTTAAAGATGAGAATAAAAAATGCATTATTAGGAGTGCTACTTGGAAATATGATGTCTGGGATAATAGTATCAGCATTAGCACTACACTTAATATAAATTTCTATAAAAAGAGTATCGCTTTAGCGATGCTCTTTTTATTTTATAAAAATCTAGTCAATATAGTTAAAAATAAAGTATAAAAAAATTAAAAATATTGTTTAAAAAATAACTAATTATAAAATAAAAAAGAAATAAAATGTAAAATAATGGTAAAAAATGCAAGTGAAAATAAAAAATAAACATAACAAAATACGACATAAATACGACAAGATTACGACAAAAAGCAACAAATGGTAAAAATAGACTTAAATAATGAAAAATCAAATGATTTCCTAGAAAAAATATTCAAAAATGCAAAAAAAGCTATTGACTTTTGTATAAAAATGTCGAACGAAAATTGCATAAAATTTGTCAAAAAATATTGAATTACCCAAAAATGTATATTAATATAGGTCCTGTGAGAGATACGAATATTAGGATGTTATTAAATAAATACAAAAGATATTCGGAGGAAATTATATTATGAAAAAGAAAATGGCAATTATAATGGCAGGGGCAACAGTTGCTACTTCAGTAGCACCAGCATTTGCTGCACAAGAAAATCAAATAACTCTTAGAATAGATTCTAAGAATGAAGCAGCAGTAAAGGAATTAACTGATAAATTAAGAGAAGCTTCAGAACTTAAGTATGAAGATGCTAAGTTAGAATCAACTAAAAATACTAACGTATACGATATAAAAGTAAATGGTCAAGCTTTTGTAAATGCAAGTGAATTAAACCAAGCAATATCAAAATTAGCTGAAGGTGCACAATTAACAGTTACTGTAAAAGATAACGGACACCAAATATTAGATGGTAAAGTTGTAGATTACACAATAGAAGAATATACTTCAGTAAAAGAGATATTAGATGCTCTTCAAGGTAAGGGATTATATGTTACAAATACAACTGATGCTGTAACAATAAAAGAAACTGAAAAATCAACTGCATCTGTAGTTGTAAGACCTGGAGATAAAAAATTAGATTTCACTCAAAAAATAACAGATAATAAAAACCAATTAATAGGATTTAAAAATGAATTAACTAAAATAGATGTAGCTGAAACTATGGTTATAACTGTTAAAAATGTTAATGAAATAGATGTAAATGATTTATTTGATGGAGTTAGACTAACTTCAAAAGGTATGGAATTAGTAGAAGCTTTAAATAAAGATAAAAACGCTACATTATCTCAATTACCAGAACTTCCAGGATTTAATGCTGAAGTTGATGGATTAACAAGATTAGATATAACAGTAAATAAGAAGACTATAACAGTTGCTGGTGAATTCAGAACAATGAAGGAATTCAGAGCGGTATTAGAAAATAGAGCAGACATGACTATAAGCTCATTAGCTGGAGATGATAGATTTGCAACTGCTATAGAAGTAAGTAAAGCAGGATTTGAAGATGGACAAGCTGGTGCAGTAGTATTAGTTGGACAAGATGCAATAGTTGATGGATTAGCAGCGGCACCATTAGCAAAAGCTAAAAAGGCTCCAATATTATTAGCTAAAAAAGATGGATTAACTGAAGAAGTAGAAAAAGAAATGTTAAGAGTTCTTGGAACTACAGGTTTAGGAAATAAGACTATATACATAGTTGGTGGAGAAAGCCAAATATCTAAAGAAGCAGAAGCTAAATTAGCTAAATTAGGAACAAAAGTTGTAAGATTATCAGGAGATGATAGATATGCTACATCATTAGCTATAGCTGAAGAAGTAACTAAGGAAGAAAAAAAATTAAAGCCTGCTTTCGTAGTTGGTGGTGAAGGTGAAGTTGATGCTATGAGTATAGCTGCACATGCTGCTAAAGAAGAAGCTCCAATAGTTGTAGTAAACAAAGATGTAGTAAGTGAAGATGCTAAAGAATTCATGACTGATAGAGAAATAGTAGTAGTTGGTGGAAAGAGCTCAGTATCTGAAGAAGTTGTAGCTGAATTAGATGCATTAGATGAAACAGAAAATAATGTAGAAAGATTAGCAGGAGATGATAGACAAGGAACTAACGCTGCTGTTATAAATAAATACCATAAAAATGCTACTACAGCATTCGTAGCTAAAGACGGATACGTTGGTGGAAAAAGCCAATTAATAGATGCTTTAACAGCTGCTCCTTTAGCTGGAAATGCAGGTGCTCCAATAGTATTAGCTACTAATAATGTATCAGTAGAGCAAAAAGAAGCTGTACAATCAAACTTCAAAGGTGTTAAGAAGATAGTTCAAATAGGACAAGGTATAGCTGATTCAGTAATAACTAAAATAGCTGAAATAGTAAAAGGTAACTAATTAATATAGATTAAAAGCGTAAACATAATGTTTACGCTTTTTTATTATATATAAACACATGTTAAAGAAAAAACAATATTATTGATATACATTCAAAAATGAGATATAATTATTCTATAACGGTAAAATATACCAAAAATATACAAAAAAATAGGGTGAGAAATATGTTAAAAAGAAAAAAAGAAATCATAGCAAAAGTTATGGCGACAACAATGTTAGCATCAACATTAACATCTACATTTACAACAAATGTAAGTGCAGCAGAGCCACAAACTAAAGCAACAGTATCAGAAACTACTATAGCAGGAGATGACAGATACAAAACAGCAGTAGAAATAAGTAAAAACTACAGCTCAACATCAAAGCATGCTGTAATAGTAAATGGAGAAAAAGGGATAGTTGATGCATTGACTGCAACTCCATATGCATCATTAAAAAAAGCTCCAATACTTATGACTCAAAGTACAAAATTAAATGCAGATACTAAAAAAGAGTTAACAAGGCGTGGAGTAAAAACAGTTGACATAGTTGGGGGAGTAAACTCAGTAAGTGAATCAGTAAAAGCTGAGATAGAAGCTATGGGTATAACTGTAAACAGAATAGCTGGAAATAGTAAATATGAAACATCTCTAGAAGTGGCAAAAAGAATAGATGCTATATCTGATGTATCAAAAATAGCTGTAGCTAATGGAGAAGTATTGGCTGATGCTGTAAGTGTTGCAGCTCCTGCAGCTCAAAATAAGATGCCAATAATACTTGCACATCCGACAAATGGATTAGATGCAAAAACTAAAGCATTCATAGATGGGGAATCAATAAGTAATTCTTATGTTATAGGTGGTACTAGTTCAGTATCAACAGCAACTCAAAATTCGTTACCAGGAACTAAGGAAAGGTTAGCGGGAACAGGAAGACAAGAAACAAATGCTGCTGTAGTTAAGAAATTCTACACAAGCTCATCATATGATAATATATATGTAGCAAAATCAGGGCAAGTTGTTAAGGCAGATGAAATAGCAGATGCATTAGCTGCTGGAGTACTTGCTGCAAGCAACCAAGACCCTGTTATATTAGTCGGAAAAACTCTAGCAAATGATCAAAAGACTTTATTAGAAGGTAAGAAATTTACTAAAATAACTAAGGTTGGTGGTGAGATACCTACAGCTAGTATAGATGCTATAAAAGCAACTCAAAATGACCCAGAAGCGATAGTTAGTGGAGTTACTTTAGTTAATTATAAAACTATCAAAATAACAGGAAAAGAATTAAATAGAATAGATAAATCAAAGGTTTCTATAAGTGGAAATACTACAAGTTCATATACAGCTAATAGTGCAGGAACAGAAGCTACTGTAGAATTTGCTAATGCATTTAGCAATGGAACAAATACAATTAAGGTTACTAGCAACTTAGGAAATGTAACAAGTCATACTTTTACGTATAACTCTCAAATAAGTAGTGTAGAGGCTATAACTTCTGAAATAGGAACAGGAGCTAATGGAGCTATACAATACTTAGAATTCACAGTAAATGGTGGACAAAAGAGAACTGTAGAAGAGCTAAAAGCACTTGGATGGAAAGTAGAATTTAAGTCATCAAGTGATATATTCTACTCATCAGCAACTTTAAATTCTAATACATCATTAGATGGTAAGTTAAGAACTAAAAACGCAGATAACGGAAGTACACCATTTGTAAAAGACCAAGTATATGATTATGAAGTTGTATTAACAAAAGGTTCAGAAAAAATAAAATCAGGATTAAAAGCATTTAGAGTAGTAGACAAGAGTGTACAATACAAAGAAATAAAGTCTTTTGATATTAAATTAAATAATGATGTAAAAATAAAGAGTAATAAATTAGTAGTAGGAGAAACAGCTGACCTTATAAATTTAGAAGTTGTAGATGCAAATAACAATACAGCAAAACTAGATAATGCTGATAATTTTACAGTAACATCATCAAACCCAGCAGTAGTAAGTGTAAATAGCGTAAGTGATAAAAATAAGCTAAATGCAAACTCAACAGGTACAGCAGAAATAACTATAAAAGGTGGAACAGCAACTAAGAAATTTACAGTAAGTGTAGTATCTGATGCACGTAAAGTTTCAACTGTTTCATTATCAAAAAGTACAATTTACTTATCTTCAAACCAAACTGGAGAAATAGAAGCAACTGTAAAAGACCAATATGGGGATTTATTTAAAGGATATAATCTTATAGAAAAAGATGAAGTTATAAAAACTAGTGATAAATCAGGTAATGAGGATGTTGCTACAGTAAAAAAAACAACTCAAACTAAAGAAGATGGAAAAATAAAGATAACTATAAATGCGGCAGATAAAGAAAAAAATGTTAATGGAAGCTTAACTATAAAAGACAATGATAAAAAAATAGCTACAATAACTGTATATGTTCAAGCTAAGAAAGAGCCGACTAGTTGGAAGTTAGAAAATGAAGTTGGAAAAGATAATATATTAGATTTATACACTCCAACAGGAAAAGAAGATGATAATACTTTAGAATTAACTCTTAACGGATATAACGGAAGTTATTTAGTTGGGAAAATAACAGATGAGATAAAAATACATACTTCAGGAACTATTTCTAAAGAAGATGAGTATGTAGTTACATCTACAAATTCAAAAGTAGCAGAAATTACAGAAGCAAAAGATGGAAAAATAATAGTTAAAGCAATTAAAGATGGAAGTGCAACTATAAGACTTTATAAAAATGGTTCAGAAAAAAGTTCATTTAGTGTAACTGTAAAAGATAGTACACCAAAAATAACTGCAATATCTACAAAATCTATAGATACAATAGAAAAGCCAAATAATTCATTTGATGTTATAGAATCATTATTAAATGTTACTGAAGTAAGCAAAGATAAAACAGTAGTTAGTGGATTGACTATAAGTGGAACTACAGAAGAAGTTTTAATGGGTTCTGATGCAAAAGAAAGAATAGTTTTATATGTTGAAAAAGATAATGAAAATGGATATGATAAAGACAAAGATTTACTATTAGCAACTGTAGACGTAACAACAGACTTTGGTGCAACTATAACTAGTGGTAAAAAAGTAAATATAGAAGATAATAAAAGTGGAAATATAATAGTTAAGATATTTAGAGGAAAGCATCCAGAAGATACTTCTAATCCATCAAATCCATTTAAAGTAGAATTGATAAAAGTTAATACAAGTAACTAATTAAAATAAAAAACCTTAGATATTTAATTAAATAAAATGTACCCTATAGATTGGACAGATTGAGTTTTTAAAACCCTTACCATTAGACAGTAAGTTTTAATGAAAACCCTTAAATCTAGACAATGAGTTTACAGGGAACCCTTAAATTCGGACATGGTTTTGATGAACCCCTTTATTTTGGACAAAATCGCTTTTTGACTCCGATTCAGATTGATATTACAATAAAAATGAATTGGAGGAAATTATGGCAAACAGAAAGTTTACAGAACAGGAAATGCTCACACTGAGAAATAGCAAATATGTGCTGGATGTATCACCGAGCATTGTACATTTCTCGGCAGAATTTAAAAAACTGTTTTGGGAGGAACTGTCAAAGGGCAGGCTTCCACGTGAGATTGTTTCGACTCTTGGGATAGATCCCGATATCTTGGGGGATTCCAGAATAAATGGTCTGAAAACCATGATTGGAAATGAAGTAAAAAAGGGAAATGGTTTTCGTGATCTTAACACCTATGCACAGGGCTGTAACGGATATCTTTCGGCTGAAAATCGGATAAAATATTTAGAAATGCAACTGGCATATAAAGATCAGGAGATTGAGTTTCTAAAAAAAATTGTATCTTTAAATCCGGAGGCTCCGGAATAATGAAAATACCAGCCCATGCAAAGTATCAGATTATTTATGATACCATGCAAAAAAACGATAATCTATTGAATGTAGCTGCCATGTGCGAAATTGCAGGAGTATCCCGTTCGGGATATTACCATTATCTCTCAACAGAAGACCAGCGAATGGAAAGGGAGGAACAGGACAGACAGGATTTTCTTTTGATTCTGAAAGCATACCAGTACCGAGGATATCATAAAGGTGCCCGTAGCATATATATGAGGCTGTTACACATGGAACCGCCGATAGTGATGAA
>OLPU01002790.1_pt1 | contig 11226 bp, 10 predicted proteins | sample 1673111 | NCBI WGS metagenome assembly OLPU01 (sample SAMEA3136755, study PRJEB25190) | human gut metagenome | reverse complement strand
TCACCGAGCGCAAGTGGGATATTTCGCACGTGAAGAAGCATCAGGACTTCGACGGTAAATACTGCCCGCACCGCACGCTTGATAAGGGCTGGCAGCGCTTTTTGAACATGGTGAAAAGCTATATGGAGCCGGCAAAAGCGCCCGTTGCGAGCAAGTTTACCCCCTATCTTATCCGCAAAAACTGCCGTGACCCGCTGAACATCCGCAAAGGTTCGGGCACGAACTACGGCATTTTAGGGCAGATCAAAGATACGCTGCGCTACACAATCGTTGAAGAGCGCAGCGGTCCCGGCTCCGCCAAGGGCTGGGGCCGTCTCAAAGCCGGCGGCTGGGTGGCGATGGACTGGGTGAAGAAGGTCTAAAAGTAAATACATAAAGCAAAAGGCGCAGGGCTGCCGGGATCTCCGAGCGGGCTCTGCGCCTTTTTTTATTTTCAGAAAAACAGCGCCCCAGGCTGAAGGATGAGTAGCCGTGGGGTGCTTAACGGATTCATCGACCATATTATAAGAAGGTGCGGCAAAAATATCAGGAAAATCTTGAACAGGCCTGCAAAAATCTGCTATGATATGTCAAAAGAGGGGTAGCTATGACAAAAGAGCAGATTAGAACAAAATTTGACCGTTGGGCTGAACGTGTAGGGCACACGCCGCTTGAAAATGACCTCGACAACGCGACGCTTTTGCTTTCATACGACGATAAGCAAACGAGCACAACGCTTTCGACCGTGGCGGTCTATGCCGTCGCCGTACATACCGATCACGTGCATGTGTTCTTGTTTTCTGCGCGTACCACTTGGCAGCTTGATGAGCGGGGCAATACCGGCGAAGTGCTTGATGAGAGGTATCGGGTTATTGTGGCGTTTTAGCGCGGGTAGTCAAAAAAGTTGTCGGCAGTATATCATTTTTGAAGAAAAACGGTCTTTTTTGCGCCTATTCATAATTTCGACTTGAAATTTACCGTATTTCTGCTATAATCTTTACAGTTATTCCTTTTTGTTTATGCTTAAAAAGTGGCGGCCAAACTGCCAGAAAATTAAAGGAGCAGAGGATTATGAGTATTCCAGAAATGGACATGAACCCGGAGATCGCCCGAAAGTTACTCGAGGTCGGCGAAGAATTCCGCATTGAAGGCCCGTTCTTCTCGTACGAAGAAATCAAAATGGGCAACGTGAACCACACCTACAAAGTCAATTATATTCGCGATGACGGCACCGGCATGGCAAAGATTAAGTCTTTCCTTGTACAGCGCGTCAATACATATGCGTTTCAGCACCCGATTGAGCTGATGCAGAACATTGACCGTGTCACGGAGCACATCCGCGAAAAATGCCCGAATACGAAAAGCCTGCATTTCCATCACACGAAGCACGGCGTCAACTATTTGATGGATAATGACGGCTTCTGGCGGCTCAGCAACTACGTGCCGTCTGTGACGTTCGATACCTGCGACGACCTGAACGTGGTGCGCAGTGCAGGTGAGGCGTTCGGCGATTTCCAACTGATGTTGGCGGATTTCGATGCGAACTCCCTTTTCTACACGATCCCGGACTTCCACAACACGCGCAAGCGCTATGAGAAGCTGAAAGAAGACATGGCGGCCGACCCGTGCAATCGTGTGGCAGAGGTGCGCGAAGAACTCGATTGGCTGCTTTCCGTAGAGGACGAGGCTTGCCGCCTGACCGACCTCTTTGAAAAAGGCGAGCTTCCGCTGCGCGTTACGCACAACGATACAAAGATCAACAACGTGCTGTTCGATGAGAAGACGTACGAGGCGCTCGTTGTCATCGATCTCGATACCGTTATGCCGGGTCTTGTCGGCCACGATTTCGGCGATGCCATCCGCTTTGCTGCAAATTTTGTGGAAGAAGATTGCGATTATCCGGAAAAGGCCGGCGTAAACCTCAATATTTTCTGGGCATTTGCCGAGGGCTTCCTTAAAAAGACCGCCGCGTCTCTGACGAAAACCGAAGTGGATACGCTGGCGCTCAGCTGCTTTGCGCTTACCTGTGAGCTTGCAACGCGCTTCCTCGCAGACTACATCGTCGGCGATAAGTACTTTAAGGTCAAAAAGCCGCAGCATAACCTTGTCCGTACACGCTGCCAGGTTGCCCTTGCAAAGGACATGCTGAATAAAATGGACGCGATGAACGCCATCGTGCAGGACTGCGCACGCCGCTACAAAGAGACCGAAAACGCATAATTCATTTTGCATCCAGACGACCCGGCAGTTTTGTCGGGTCGTTTTTAAAAACAGGGGGGAGTTTATCATGAAAATTCTGTTGACCGGCGCAAATGGCTTTGTGGGGGCGCGCATCCGTGCGGCGGCGCCCGTTATTTGTGCGCCGTCTCTGCGCGGGGCGGAAAAAGAGGATATCGACCGCCTCATCGACACCGTGCAGCCGGATGCCATCCTTCACACCGCGGCAATCTCGGACATCGGTGCGTGTGCCAAAGACCCGGAAGGATCATACCACGCAAACGTTTTGGTGCCGGAGTATTTAGCCAAAGCCGCAAACGGTGCGAAGCTCGTGTTGTTCAGCTCCGATCAGGTGTACAGCGGCGCAAAGGGCGATAAGCCGTTTACGGAAGACGACGTTGCGACCGCAAATCTCTACGCCGAAGAGAAGTTGGAAATGGAAAACCGCGTTCTCGCGATCGACCCGAACGCCGTCATGCTGCGTGCGACGTGGATGTATGACATGCCCATGTTCGGCGTGCCGAACCGCAGCAACCTCATCACGATGTTCCTGAACGCCGCCATCACCCAAAAGCCGCTTGCACTTTCCAAAGAGGAATTTCGCGGCATCACCTATGTGCGCGAGGTTGCAGAGCAGACCTTGCAGGCTGTGAACTTGCCCGGCGGCGCGTATAACTTCGGCAGTGAGGCAGACGTCTCCATGTACGCGCTTGCGGAGCTGTTTATGAAAAAAACAGGCATGAAGCTCAATTTGCAGGAAAAGTCCGGCGGCGAAAACCTCTGGATGAATTGTGCAAAGCTCAAAAACGCCGGCGGTGGATTTGAGACGACCGCCGAAGGCCTTGCGACGTGCATTGAAGACTATAATCTTTCGCTGCTCGGCCAATAACAAAACGAAAATCTCCTTTGAAGCCCGGTTTTATGGGTTCTTCAAAGGAGATTTTTAATGGATCGAAACCTAATTATGTCAATAACCTTATGTAAACTAAATTATGTGAAGTTAAAGAAATTTGTCGAGTTCGCGTTCACAGGCCGCACGCACCGGTTCCGGCTGCATGTGCAGCACGCCGGGCTCGCCCACGACCTGCGCAGAGCTCGGAATCCTTTTGCCTCACAACAGATCAGGAAGATAGGCTAAACGGTCCGGTGGGCTGTTTAGCCGTAAGAAACCCTATCAAGAGGTTCCTTAAAAAGGCAAAGCTTTTTTAAAACAGACATGAAGAATGCAAAAAGCCACAAGCTCAAAAGTGTCATTTAAACCCCCTTCGGCATAACTTGTACAAGGGGCAAATCCCCGGAAAACAAGGAGGGGTTTTATGGCATCTTTTACAAATTTCGCGACGCTTTCGTATAACGGAGGCACAACGAATTCCAACACCGTCACGGGCGAGCTTTTGGAGGCATTGACCGTTACCAAAACCGCCGTGGTGAAAAATTACGCCGCAAACGATAAGATTACGTATATCATTTCTATCGTAAACAGCGGTGCGCAGCCGGTGACAAATCTCACGGTCACCGATAACCTCGGCGCGTATGAATTTAATAGCGGGACCGTCTATCCGCTCGCGTATGTGCCGAATTCTGTTCGGTATTATGTAAACGGCGTCTTGCAGACCGCGCCCACCGCAACGCTGGGGCCGCCGCTCGTCATTACGGTCCCGAACGTCCCCGCAAACGGCAGCATCATGCTCGTTTACGAGGCAGAGGTCACAGCGTATGCACCGCTCGGCACGGACGGCAGCATCACGAATACCGCAAATGTCACGGACGGCAATCTGGAAGTCAGCGCGTCGGAAACGGTCTCCACGGATGATCGCGCGGTGCTCACCATCAGCAAAGCGCTGTGTCCTGCGGTCGTCACGGGGAACGGGCAGATTACGTATACGTTCGTCATCGAAAACACGGGCAACACCGAAGCTTCCGAAGCCGAGCGCATCGTGCTGACCGATACGTTTGACCCGATCCTCAAAAACATTGCGGTCACGTTTAACGGCGCCGCTTGGACAGCAGGTACGCAGTACACGTATGGCGAAACGACCGGCGTGTTCGCAACGCTCCCGGGACAGATCACCGTTCCCGCCGCGCAGTATACGCAAAACGAAAACGGCACATGGGCCGCTACACCCGGCACCGCGGAGGTTGTTATCACCGGCACCGTGTAAAGCAAAATTCAGCAGGACGCATAGCGTAGATATCCTCCGGCTTTTCGCCGGGGGATATTCATGCTTTGTGTCGTTTTTTAACAAGCGATTTTACATGGATTTTACAAAGAACACACAGTTGATTTGACATAGACACGATATACTCCTATACGTGTAAAAGAATGTTAAAAGGGGAAAATCGGGTATGGATATTTTCAATGTACTGACGATGATTGGCGGGCTGTGTCTTTTCCTGTTCGGCATGAACCTGATGGGGCAGGCCTTGGAGCGCCGCGCGGGCGGCAAGCTGCAAAGCTTGCTCGATAAAATGACCGGCAGTGTACCGGCGGGCTTTTTGACGGGCCTCGGCATCACAGCCATCATTCAAAGCTCGTCGGCGACGACAGTCATGGTAGTGGGCTTCGTAAACTCCGGGCTCATGACACTGCGGCAAGCCATCAACGTTATCATGGGCGCGAACGTGGGCACCACCGTCACGGCGTGGCTGTTGAGCCTTGCGGGCATCAGCGGCAGCAATATTTGGGTGAATCTTTTAAAGCCGTCATCCTTCACGCCTGTTTTGGCGCTCATCGGCATCGTTTTCTATATGTTCTGCAAGTCCGGTAAAAAGAAAGATACCGGCATGATCCTGCTCGGCTTTGCGACCTTGATGTTTGGCATGGAAACCATGAGTGGCGCGGTTTCGGGCCTTAAAGATGTCCCGGCGTTCGCTTCACTGTTCCTGATGTTCAAAAATCCGATTCTTGGCGTGCTTGCGGGCGCGCTTTTGACAGGTATCATCCAGTCCAGCTCAGCTTCCGTGGGCATTTTGCAGGCATTGGCCGTAACGGGGCAGGTCAGCTACGCGGCGGCTATCCCGATTATCATGGGCCAGAATATCGGTACCTGCGTTACGGCGCTGATCTCCTCCGTGGGCACACAGAAGAACGCAAAGCGCGCGGCAGTTGTCCATTTGATGTTCAACGTTATCGGCGTGGTCGTGTTACTGACGGCCTTCTGGATTGTAAAGATCGTGTTTGCACCGGCTATTCTGGATGAAAACGCCACCATGTCCGGCATCGCGATTGCGCACTCGCTCTTTAATATCCTGTGCACGGCGATGCTGCTGCCGGCAGGCGGCCTGCTTGAAAAGCTCGCAATCCGCATCGTGCCGGATAAGGGCGGAAAAGAGCAGCCTGTTGAGCTTGAAGAACGTCTGCTCATCACACCGTCCGTCGCGCTCGGCCGCTGCCGCGCCGTTGCGGGCGAAATGGCACGCTGCGCAGGCGAAGCGCTGCATATGGCGCTGACGACCTTTGAAAATTATTCGCCGGAGCTTGCGGAATCCATCCGTGAAAACGAGAGCCGCTGCGACCGCTACGAAGACGAGCTTGGCACATACCTGGTGCGCCTGAGCGCCCAGCAGCTGAGCGATGCCGAAAGCGAAGAAGCCACCGAATTACTAAAAATTATCGGCGATTTTGAGCGTATCTCCGACCACGCCGTGAACCTGCTTGCGGCATCGGAAGAGCTGCGCAGCAAGGGACTTGGCTTCAGCGCCACCGCAGAAAAAGAGCTGAAGGTGCTCATCGGCGCGGTGAGTGAGATATTGAATACGGCAGAGCGCGCGTTCAGCGAAAAAGACCTTGCGGCCGCCGCACAGGTAGAGCCGCTGAAACAGGTCATCGTTGCACTGAAGGAGCAGATGCGCACGCGCCATATTCTGCGCATGCAGCAGGGGCATTGCAGTATTGAAGCGGGCTTCGTGTGGTCCGACCTGCTGACGGATCTCGAGCGAACGGCTGACCACTGCTCCAACATCGCCGGCTGTGTTCTGGATGCGGCAAACCACGGTCTTAATCTGCACGAAACGCTGCGCGCCATGCGTGCCGACGACCCCGACTTCCGCCGCGCCTACGGCACCTACGCGGAAAAATACCGCTTGCAGGCAGCATAACTACATAATCAATCAAGTAAAAAAGAGACAGTTTGCTTTGATATGTACCCCAATACTGGACACCCGGTATGGGGGCATATCACTTTAGACTGTCTCTTTTTGTATTTGATGAAGTTGCTGAGAATGCTGATTTAGAGGTTGTAACGGAATAGAGCATTTTAAGACTGGGACTTGCGTACGGAATCGTATTTGGGATCACCCAATGCTTTGAGGTAGGCATCGTAAGCATCTTCCAACGTAGAAAACTCTTTTCCGTTTTTCAGGGTTTGCTGATACTGGCTCCGCGTAAGCGATTCCGAGATGGTGACATAGTTCTTGCCTTTTCGCGTACCGGTCTTGGTTTCGGAAACATAATATCTCTTGTCACCGGTTTGAATAATTACGGGGATTTTCTGTCCGGGCCCGACATCATTCGTATTCAGAGATGTCCAGAAAAGATACCGATATGCTTTTTGTTCATCTCTTCCGTCGCCAAGATAGGCCCATGTGCAATCACGCTGCTGCAAAAGACTGTTATTCAGCTTATCATCAATCGCTTTGGTAATGGCTGGAACATATTGCGAATCCGGACATCTGGAGTCAAACTCAAAGTTTGTATTGTTTTTCATGTTTTTCCAAAAATCTGTATCGTATAGAACTTGGAAGAAATTCGTCTCGTTTGTGTTAAACGGGTATTTAGATATAGATGGATCGGCTTTTCCGCTCCAATTGAGAATGATTCCGTAATCTTCCTTATACGATACGACACAGGTTCCGTTTGGCGCAGCAACGCCTTTCCAGTTCTCCGTGTCTCCTTGGCTTTTGGAATGAACAATACCGCCGATATTCACAGGATCTACGGATTGCCAGTCGGCCTGCTTCTGTTTTAGATCGACGGTTACGGTAGTCTCAGAATCTCCGAGCAACGCCTCTGTAGACACCTGTGCATAAGCGGAGCGGACATTTGCAAAATCTGTCGCTTCTCTGGCTTTTTCAAGCTGTGACGCAAATACCGGAATGGCGACTGCAATCAATACGGCGATGATTGCAATGACAATTAGCATTTCCATCAATGTGAATCCGTTTTTGTTTTGCTTCATTAAAATCCCTGCTTTATCTTTGAATAGAACAAATACATGGTGAAAATAAACATCGGAGTTCATCACCGAAGGTCTCTGCAATATTTTCCGCCGGAAAGGATTTCTGCGAAAAAAGATGATGAAATCGTATGGTAAAGACCCATGGAAACCAAAACCTCTGTAATAAAGGAACAGGACACCAATCAAGATACGCGTTGTATCAAAATTGGTGTCCAGTTATGGTCCGAGTGACAGGAGTTGAACCTGCGGCCTCTTGAACCCCATTCAAGCGCGCTACCAAAACTGCGCTACACCCGGATAACGAACTTATTATACACGATGCCCGGGAAAAAAGCAAGCAGTTTTTTCACAATTTTATGCGGAAGCGGAAAATAGAGGAAAGCGGCTTTAAATCAGACTCAGAAAATAGCGAAACAGCTTTTCGCCGTTCACTGCATCGGGGCGGCGGTGCGCAAAGCCGATGCGCTCCGGGTGAAACTGCACGCCGATCACCTTGCCGTTTTCATGGATAAAGCCCTCGTTGATGCCGTCGTCGCTGACGCACAAGGGGATAAGTCCCGCGCCGAGCTTACCTGCGGCCTGATGGTGTGCACTGTTCACGGGGAATTCTTCGCCGTAAAATTCGCGCATCAGATCATGCTGCGCGCGCACCGTGTGAATGGCGTCGCCGGTCTCTTTTGCCGCCATGTGGTGCTGCGGGTCCGGCACATCCTGAATGAGGTCGCCGCCGAATGCCACGTTCAGCACCTGGTGCCCTCTGCAAATGCCGAATACCGGCTTGCCCGCTGTAAAAAAGCATTTTGCAAGCGCAATCTCGTCTGCATCACGGCTGTCATCGATGCCTTCGCTCGCCGTGTTTTCCTGCCCATAGAGCACAGGATTTACATCGGCGCCGCCGGGGATCAGCAGGCCGTCGCAGGTGTCTGCGTCGGAAAGTGTCATCGAGATTACCGGCTCCGCACCGCAAGCCGTCAGCGCCGCCACATAATTTGCAAAATCGCCGGGGTTGCCGCGCATAAAGATCCTTTTCATCAAGGTCACTCCTTTAAAATGAAAAAAAGATGAAAAAACAATTTAGAAACTATGGATTAGTATACCAGTTACGTGGTATACTTGCAATAGAAGATACGAAAGAAAAGGGAGCATGAACGTGGCAAAGCACATGGCAGGGCCGCAAGGTGGACATTACAGATTAAAACAGCCGCAAAAACGGAAGAAGCAGAACAGGATTCCCGCACGTGTACTGAAATCGCGTGCACGGCTTTTGCTTAGTGGGGCAGGGTGCATTGCGGCTGTGCTGATCATCACAGCGCTGCTTGCCATGCCGCATCAAAATGCAGAGCCCATAGAAGCTGCCGCCTCGCCGGAAGCGGCGCCGGGCACCGCTGCGGAGAGCACTTCAGCCAAAGCAAGTGTGCTTTCTAAAACGACCTCCACTCCCGAATCTGCCTTTCAGCAGCTCGGCGATTGGCGGCTTGTGCTTGTGAACAGCGAAGTGCCGCTGCCGGACGATTTCCAAATGACCCCGACGCTGTTCGATACCATCACCGTCAACTCCAAAATGTACCCGGAGCTCACGGCGCTTATCAATGCAGCGTATAACGACGAGATCAATTTGTGGATTGCCTCGGGCTATCGCAGCGTGGAGGAGCAGGAAAGCGTGCTGGATCGCGCCGTGCAGCGCCGCATGGCAGACGGTATGACCTATGAAAAAGCGTATGAAGACGCGCGGATCACCATTCAGGCGCCGGGGTACAGCGAGCATCACACCGGCCTTGCGGTCGATTTCAACGATGTTGAAGACGATTTCCGCGAGACGGAAGCCTACACATGGCTGCAGGAGCACGCCGCAGAATACGGCTTTGTCGAGCGCTACCCCAAAGGCAAGGAGAGCATCACCGGCATCGATTACGAGCCGTGGCATTACCGCTACGTCGGCAAGGAGCACGCGCAGCGCATGAACGAGCTTAACATGTGCCTTGAAGAGTACGTGGCGTTCCTCAAGGGCAATTAAGAACAGAAAACGGGAAAAAGATGGCGCTTTTTCCCGTTTTTTTATTGCAAAATTTTGCGCACAGATATATAATAGAATATTATATGATGGTGTAGTATTTTTTCATGCCGCGGCATGGATAGCAACGCACCGAAAAACCAAGGAGGTTGTTTTAATGGTTCGCACACGCTTTGCGCCGAGCCCCACCGGTTTCATGCACGTCGGAAACCTCAGAACGGCGCTGTACGAGTATCTGGTGGCGAAGTCCCAAAACGGCACGTTTGTGCTCAGAATTGAAGACACAGATCAGGAGCGCTATGTAGAAGGCGCAACAGACGTTATATATAATACACTGCAGCAAGTCGGTCTGCAGCATGACGAAGGACCGGACATCGGCGGCGAATACGGCCCGTATGTACAGAGCGAACGCAAGGATATTTATAAACCCTACGCAGAGCAGCTTGTGCGCGAGGGCAAGGCATACTATTGCTTCTGCACCAAAGAGCGCCTCGAGTCCATTCATCAGGACGGCGAGTTCGGCGGCTACGACCGTCATTGCCGCGACCTGCCCGCAGAGGAAATTCAGAAGAACCTCGACGCCGGTATGCCGTATGTCATTCGTCAGCGTGTGCCGCTCGAGGGCTCCACGTCCTTTGAAGACGCCGTTTACGGCACCATCACGATCGAAAACAAAGAGATCGAAGATCAGGTGCTTTTAAAGTCCGACGGCTACCCGACCTACAACTTTGCAAACGTCATCGACGACCACCTCATGCACATTACGCATGTCGTGCGCGGCTGCGAGTACCTCACCTCTACACCGAAGTACAACATGCTCTACGACGCGTTCGGCTGGGAAAAGCCGATTTATGTGCACCTGCCGCTCATCATGGGCAAAAACGAAGACGGCTCCGTCTCAAAGCTTTCGAAGCGCCACGGTTCCACAAGCTTTCAGGGCCTCCTCGAAGACGGCTACCTCGCACCGGTCATCACGAACTACATCGCGCTGCTCGGCTGGTGCCCGAAGGATAACCAGGAAATTTTCTCGCTGAAAGAGCTCGAAGAAGCATTCTCCATCGACGGCATCAGCAAATCGCCCGCCGTGTTCGATTACGATAAGCTCCTGTGGTTCAACGGCGAATACATCCGCAAGATGAGCGGGGAAGAGTTCCGCACCGCGGCGATGCCGTACTACAAAGAGATTTTCGGCGATGCAGAAAAGCCGTACGACGTGCTCGACGCCATTTTGCAGCCGCGTATTTTGAAGTTTAAGGAAATCCCGAGCCTGCTCGGCTTCTTCAAAGAGCTTCCGGAATATTCCGCAGACCTCTTCATAAACAAAAAGAGCAAGGCAACACTCGAGAACGCGCCCGTCATGCTGCGTGCCGCCATCGAGACGCTGTCCGCCATTGAAAACTGGCAGGTTGATACCATCCACGATGCACTCATTGCCCTCGCACAGAGCCTCGAAGTGAAAAACGGCACTCTGCTGTGGCCGGTACGCATCGCGGCGGCAGGCCAGACCGTTACCCCCGGCGGCGCTATGGAAATTCTCGCCGTGCTCGGCAAAGAGGAGGCGCTGCGCCGTTTACAGCTCGGCCTTCAAAAGATCGAGAACGCATAAAGCAAGAGGAAAAACCTGATATTAGGAAAGGTATGGACAAATTATGAGTGAAGAGATCAAAAACGAAGCGGTCTCCGAGGAGATCAGCAGCAGTTTTATCGATGATTTTATTATAGAAGACCTCGCAGAGGGCGGCCGCTGCGAAGGCATGAAGGTGCACACCCGTTTCCCGCCGGAGCCGAACGGCTACCTGCACATCGGCCACGCCAAGGCGATCTACGTCGATTTCGGCACCG
>OLPU01002783.1_pt1 | contig 11241 bp, 10 predicted proteins | sample 1673111 | NCBI WGS metagenome assembly OLPU01 (sample SAMEA3136755, study PRJEB25190) | human gut metagenome | reverse complement strand
ACCGCATGGAGGCCGTGATGAAGGATCCGTACATCCTCATCACCGACCAGAAGATCTCCAGCGTTCAGGACATCATGCCCGTTCTCGAGGCTGTCCAGCGCGCTGGCCGTGGCCTGCTCATCATCGCTGAGGACATCGACGGCGAGGCTCTGCCGACCCTGGTCCTCAACAAGATCCGTGGCGCCCTCAACGTCTGCGCCGTCAAGGCCCCGGGCTACGGCGATCGCCGCAAGCGCATCCTCGAGGACATCGCCGTCCTCACCGGTGGCCAGGCTGCCCTGGACGAGCTGGGCGTGAAGGTCGCTGACATCACCGCCGATATGCTCGGTACCGCTAAGTCCGTCACCATCTCCAAGGACAACACCGTCGTCGTCGGCGGCGCTGGCTCCAAGGAGGCCATCGATGCTCGTATCGCTCAGATCAAGGGTGAGATGGAGAACACCACCTCTGACTTCGACCGTGAGAAGCTCCAGGAGCGCCTGGCCAAGCTCTCCGGTGGCGTTGCCGTCATCAAGGTCGGCGCTGCTACCGAGTCTGAGCTCAAGGAGATCAAGCACCGCGTCGAGGACGCCCTGCAGGCAACCCGCGCTGCTGTTGAGGAGGGCATTGTCGCCGGTGGCGGCGTCGCCTTCATGGACGCTGCTCCTGCGCTCGACGCCGTTGAACTCGACGACCCCGAGGAGAAGATCGGTGTCGACATCGTCAAGAAGGCTCTGACTGCTCCGGTTGCTACCATCGCCAAGAACGCTGGCTTTGAGGGCGCTGTCGTGGTCGACAAGGTTGCCGAGCTGCCCGCCGGCCAGGGTCTCAACTCTGCCAACGGCGAGTGGGGCGACATGATCGAGATGGGCGTCCTCGACCCCGTCAAGGTCAGCCGCGTCACCCTGCAGAACGCTGCTTCTGTCGCCAGCCTGATCCTCATCACCGAGGCCACCGTCTCCGATGTGCCCAAGAACACTCAGCTTGAGGACGCTATCGCTGCTGCTACCGCTGGTCAGCAGGGCGGCGGTATGTACTAAGGCCGACAAGGTCTAGAACTCCCACCGGGAATCCGGGGGCGTGACGGGGGCTTCTCTCCGGAACGTCCTCGGACATGCAAAGAGGCTCCGCATCGCGCTTCGCGCTGCGGAGCCTCTTTGCGTCCTGCGGAATGTTCCGGAGAGAAGCCCCGTCCCGCCCCGGATCCCCTACGTTCACGGCCTTGAGGTCGGCGGGCGGAAAAGGACGTGGTCGATAGGGATACGTGTCCCCTTCGCTGTTTCGCGCTTTGCGCGAAAGGCGCGCTACTTTGGGATGGATGGGGAACGTGGTTGTTGCGGTGGCTTTTCCCTTTTGCTGTTTCGCGGCTTTGCCGCGAAAAACGCAGCACTTTGGGATGGGCGGGTACGTTATTGTCGCGCCGCTCTGTCCCGGCCGCATTTCTAGAGCGTTTCCCCCGCCACAAATTACCCTTGGCATACTTGCGCGAAAGCCTACTGGTGCTACACTTGCAAGTGCTGTTTCAGGGCGGGGTGAAATTCCCCACTGGCGGTAAATCGGGCGGTGCCAAAGGGGTGCCGTGGCGCAGGCGAGGCGTCTGCGGCCGAGCCGATGAGTCCGCGACCCGTGCGTGTGTTGGTTCGCATGCCGGCTGAACTGGTGAGATCCCAGTACCAACGGTTAGAGTCCGGATGAAAGAGGCAGGTGATCTTATGTCTGAACAGTCGCAGCATATCCATTTTGAGAACACGAATAGGTGGAGCACCAAACAGCTCGTAACCATGGCGTTGATGTGCGCCTTGGGCGCCCTGTTTATGTATGTGCAGCTGCCCATTCTTCCCTCGGCGCCGTTTTTGACGTATGACCCGTCGCTGGTGCCGGCGATGGTGTGCGGGTTTGCGTATGGCCCCGGTGCCGGTACTGCTGTTGCCGCCATGGCGATCGTTATCCATGCACTCACTACGGGTGACTGGGTCGGCGCGCTTATGAACCTGGTCGCTACGCTGGGCTATATTCTGCCTGCGGCGATCGTCTACCAAAAGATGCACACCTACAAGGGTGCCGTGATTGGTCTGGTGCTCGGCGTCATTGTCGCTACGGTGCTGTCCATGGTCGCGAACCTTACCATTGGCGTATGGTTCTGGTATGGCTCGGTCGATGTGATCGCCCCGCTCATGATTCCTGCCGTGCTGCCGTTCAACCTTATCAAGACCGTGCTTAATTCGGTATTGACGCTTGCGGTGTACAAGGCGGTCTCCAACCTCATCACGCCTAAAAAGGGCCAGGTCAAAGGCCGCGCATGATTGAGTGTCGGGGCATCTCATTTAGCTACGACGGCGTTGCGAAAGCACTCGACGGTGTCGATCTGAACATCGAGGACGGTGAGTTTTTCTGCATCCTCGGTGGCAATGGGTCGGGCAAGTCGACGTTTGCCAAGCACCTGAATGCGCTGCTGCAGCCCGATGCGGGCACGGTACGTATCAACGGCATGGATACGTCCGACCCCGAGCTGGTCTACGACATTCGCTCGACCGCGGGCATGGTGTTCCAGAATCCCGACGACCAGCTGGTGGCAACGCTTGTCGAAGATGACGTTGCGTTCGGTCCCGAAAACCTTGGCGTGCCATCGGCGCAAATTGCGCAGCGCGTACGCGAGGCGCTGAAGGGCGTGGGCCTGGTGGGCTTTGAGCGCCACGAGACCCATGCGCTCTCGGGCGGACAAAAGCAGCGCGTGGCGCTTGCCGGCGTACTTGCCATGGAACCGCGCGTGCTCATCTTGGATGAGGCTTCCTCGATGCTCGATCCGCGTGGGCGCAAGGGCCTCATGAAGGCTTGCCGTGCGCTCCACGATCGTGGCATGACCATCGTGATGATTACGCACTTTATGGAAGAGGCTGCCGAGGCCGATCGCGTTGCTGTCTTCCAAGCGGGCCGCGTTGCCATGTTGGGCACGCCCGAGGAGATCTTGACGCAGGCGGACGAACTCGCGCAGCTCAACCTTGATATGCCGGAGTCGTGCCGTTTGGGCGTGGCGCTTCGTGCGAAGGGCGTGCCCGTTTATGCGCAGGTGCGCGAGGCGGATATGGTCGCCGGTATAGCGCAGGCTTATGCCGAGCGGAGTAGGACAGGCATCGCCGGGCGGCCTTTCGCATTCGATCCTCGTATTCCCGACAACGTTTCCTCTGCGCTCGATGGCGCAGACGCGCTGGAGCCCGTTATCGAGATTTCGCACCTTTCGTTTAGCTATTCGCTCAGTCCGCGCGAGCGCCGCCGCTGGCATAAGCGCTCGGCCACTGCGGGCAAATCGAGCAAACAGGCTCTCTGGGGAAACGACCCAAGCAGCCCGTGGGCGCTGCGCGATGTATCGCTGACGGTGCGTCGCGGCGAGTTCCTGGGCTTGGCAGGTCATACCGGTTCGGGTAAGTCGACGCTGGTCCAGCATCTCAACGGTTTGATTCGCCCCCAGGAGGGATCCGTTCGCGCGCTGGGGCTCGATCTGTCAAACAAGAAAGACGCCGCCGCGGTTAAGGCCAAGGTCGGCGTGGTGTTTCAATATCCTGAGCGTCAGCTGTTTGCCGAAACCGTGGCGCAGGACGTGGCGTTTGGTCCGCATAACCTTGGCTTGCCGCAAGATGAAGTCGACCGTCGTGTCGAGTCATCGCTCTTGCGCGTGGGCCTCGACCTTTCCACGGTCGGCGACAAGAGTCCCTTTGAGCTTTCGGGCGGTCAGCAACGGCGCGTGGCATTCGCCGGCGTGCTCGCCATGGAGCCCGAAGTCCTGGTGCTCGATGAACCCATGGCGGGGCTCGATCCGGCTGCGCGCAGGGATTTCCTAGGGCTCATCGATCGACTTCACCGCGATGGCCTGACCGTTGTCATGGTTTCGCACAGCATGGATGACCTGGCCAATTGCTGCGACCGTATTGTCGTGATGAACGAGGGCGCGGTGTTTGCCGAGGGCACGCCCACTCAGGTTTTTGCGCATGCGGATGAGCTTAAATCAATCGGCTTGGGTGTTCCCGCTGCCCAGCGCATGGCGCTGACGCTTGCGAAGGCAGGCGTGCCGCTGCGCTTTGACGGCCTCTATACGGTTGAGTCGCTGGCAGATGAGTTGGTGGACCTGCTAATCGGTCGCTCGGGCGGTCCTTCTAACGTCGCGGACATTGCTAAATCCAAGACGGTCGCGCGAGAGGAGGGCTGCTGATGGAGGCGTTTTCGTTTGGTAGTTACTATCCCAGCGATAGTGCAATTCACCGCCTGGACCCGCGAACCAAGTTGCTCTTGGGCTTTGTGTTTCTGATCACGACGCTCACAGTCAGCAGCTTCCGCGGACTGGCCCCTGTCGCAATTTTCGTCGTGCTGATCTATGCCGTGTCTCGGGTGCCGGTTCGTCGCGTTCTGTCGTCGATGGCGCCGCTGCTGGCAATCGTCGTCGTGGTCGCGGTGCTCAACTTGTTTACCGATCAGAATGGGCGCATCCTGTGGCAGCTCGGATTTTTGCAGATAAGCGAGGGCTCGCTGCGTTCTGCCGTCTTTATGGCGTGCCGCCTGACGTTGATGATGGCCGGCATGAGCGCCATTACACTCACCACGCCGACGCTCGATCTCACCGCGGGCTTTGAGCGCCTGCTCGCGCCGTTTGCGCGTGTGGGACTTCCTGCGCACGAGCTCGGCATGATCATGGGTATCGCGCTACGCTTTATGCCGCAGTTTGCCACTGAGATGAAGCAGACGGCCGATGCACAAGCAAGCCGCGGCGCGCGCGTGACGGGCGGTCCGCTCGGTGGCGTACGCATGCTCGGCAGTGTGGCGATTCCGCTGTTCACCGGCGTGTTCCGCCATGCCGAGACGCTGTCTGCTGCCATGGATGCACGCTGCTATCATGGCGAGCAGGGCCGCACGCGCCTGCATGCGCTTGCATTTGGCCGCGGCGATGCGTTCGCGGCGGTGGTGACGGCGTTGCTGCTCATCTGCGTCATCGTCATCAATCTTCAACTTGTTTAGGCGCGATTCGAGCGCAAGAAAGAGGTCCCTATGACCGACAACGACCGCACGGCTCAGCTTGAGCGCGCCTGTTCGTATCTCAGGCGCATTCCGGCGTGGTATCTGGCCACGACCGATGTGGCCGATGGACATCAGCCCCGCGTGAGACCGTTTTCGTTTGCCATGGTCGATGACGGTAAACTGTGGTTTTGCACGTCGCGCGACAAGGATGTGTGGGCCGAGCTCAGCGCGAATTCCAAGTTTGAGCTCTCGGGCTGGAAGCCGGGGGAATGTTGGATCGTGTTGACCGGCGAGGCCGCACTTGAGGACGACGCAGTTGCGAGCGACAAGGTGCGTCAAGCGGGTTTTAAGCACATGGTGGGCATCGGCGAGGAACACGAGAGCGCCAACGACGGCCGCCTTGCTTTCTTTTCGGTCCGCAACATTGCCGCCCGCTTCTGTGATATCGACGGCAGCGAGGAGCGCCTGGAGCTCTAGCTCACACAAACCAGGCTCTCAAACTGGCTAATACAGGAGGACACATGGACGGATTGAATACGGTGTTGGAGTATCTGACGTCGGTGCCGGCGTGGTACTTGGCGACGAGCGTGGACGGGCAGCCGCATGTGCGTCCGTTTTCGTTTGCGCAGATCCAGGACGGCAAGCTGTGGTTTGTGACGGCGCGCACCAAGGATGTGTGGCAGGAGCTGCTGCAAAACCAACGCTTTGAGGCCACGAGTTGGTGGCCGGGCCATGGCTGGCTTATCTTGCGCGGGCATGCGGGTCTGGATGACCAGGCCGCTCCCGATATGCGCGAGGCAGGCTGGAGGCACCTGGAGCGCCTAGGCGAGCACTACGAGGGCGCAGGCGATCCCACGCTCGTCTTCTTTAGCGTCGAGGATCCCGAGGCTTTTATCTGCAACCATGACGAATGGGTGCCGGTCAAGCTCTAAACGAGTCTCCCAGCAAGCTTCGACAATTCAAATTCTCGCATGTAGCGGGTCCCACATTGCAACGTCACCGTAAGGCGCACTGGGTAATATGGGGCCCGCATTTATTTGTCAATTCTTTCAAGCGAATGTGTCGGGATTGTTTCAATGCATGAATATGCAAGCCATTTACGTGTTCATGCATCTTTTGGTGCTAAAGTTTCAACCCACTTCATAACGACCACTGCGAAATGCGCATCGGTGCATAAATCGCAGACAAGGAGTCTGATATGTCATTGAAGGTTGGAATCGTCGGCGCGGCTGGATATGCCGGAGCCGAGCTCATTCGCCTCGTGCTCGGCCATCCCGAGTTTGAACTTGTTGCCATTACGTCCAACGCCGATGCCGGCCAGCCGCTGTCCGCGGTGTATCCGAGCTTTGCTGGCGTGAGCGATCTGGTTTTCACCACGCATGACGCCCCCGAGCTTAAGAGCTGCGATGCGGTTTTTCTTGCCGTGCCGCACACGGCTGCCATGGCACAGGTGCCCGCGCTGCTTGCCGCAGGCGTTTCCTGCTTCGATTTGTCTGCCGACTACCGTCTGAGCGATCCGGCCGTGTTCGAGGCGTGGTATGCCGCCGCGCATACGAGCCCCGAGCTGCTCAAGACGCGTGCTTTCGGCCTCCCCGAGCTGTTCTGCCAGGACTTAGAGACCGCTGCTTCCAGCCATGCCGACGGCAAACCCGTGCTGGTCGCCTGCGCCGGTTGCTATCCCACCGCAACGAGCCTTGCTGCCGCTCCTGCCGTGCGTGCGGGCTGGGTGGCCGAGAACGGTCCCGTGATTGTCGATGCCATCAGCGGTGTAACGGGTGCCGGCAAGTCCTGCAACGCTCGTACGCATTTTTGCAGCGCCGACGAGAACTTGGAGGCCTATGGCGTAGGCAAGCATCGTCATACGCCCGAGATTGAGCAAATCCTTGGCCTGACCGATCGCATCGTCTTTACCCCGCATCTGGCACCGCTCAAGCGTGGCCTGCTCTCCACGGTGACGCTGCCGCTCACGCCGCAGGCCATCGACTCCCTGGCTCTTGAGGACGTTGTCGACTATTACAAGCAGTTCTATGCCGGTCGCACCTTTGTGCGCGTGCTCGACGCCGACCAGCAGCCCAAGACGGCTTCGGTCGTCGGCACCAACGCCGCCCAGATTGGCCTCGCGCTCAACAAGCGCGCAGGCGTGCTGGTGGCGACGGGCGCCATCGACAATTTGTGCAAGGGTGCTGCGGGCCAGGCGGTCCAGTGCGCCAACATCGTTTTTGGCTTTGACGAGCGACGAGGCTTGCTCACAGTGGCGTGCCCGGTGTAGCACATTCGATTGTTAGCGATTTGGTAGTCGGGTATCGAGTTGGGCGCCACTTTTAAGCTGGTCTAGTAGTTGCGACCGGTATGGCGTGCCAGCCGATGCCCGCTTTTTTGTTTGATATAAGGAGTCGTAGGGACGATGAACACCGACCTGATTGATATCAAGATTCGCGCCGTCGAGGGCGGCGTTACGGCTGCGGCTGGTTTTAAGGCTGCAGGCATCCACGCTGGGTTCCGCAAGAACCCCGAGCGTCTGGATTACGCGCTCGTCGTGCCTGATAAACCCTGTCCCGGCGCCGGCGTGTTTACGACCAACCGCTTTTGTGCGGCGCCCGTGCAGGTGAGCCGTGCCAACCTGGGCGGTGCGGACAAGGGCTATGGCATTATCGCCGGTGTTTCAATCAACTCTGGCAATGCCAACGCCGCCACGGGTGAGACCGGCCTTGCATGCGCGCGCGAGACATGCAGCATCGCATCGCAGGTCATCGGCTGCGAGCCCCAGCAGATTCTGGTTGCCTCCACGGGTGTGATTGGCCAGATTCTGCCGATCGACACGTTTGAGACCGCCATTCCTGCTGCCTACGAGGTACTTTCCGCCCACGGTGGCGCCGATGCCGCTCGCGCCATCATGACGACCGACACGCACTCCAAGGAGTACGCCGTGTCCTACGTCAGCGAGGCTGCGGGACACACAGGCAATGCCTATACGGTGGGCGGTATGTGCAAGGGCTCGGGCATGATCATGCCCAACATGGCCACCATGATCGCGGTCATCACTACCGATGCCCCCGTCGAGCCGGCGGCGCTCCACGCCCTGCTGCTCTCGACCGTCAAGCAGACCTTTAACAAGGTAACGGTCGATTCCGACACCTCGACCAACGACACCTGCATCATGCTTGCCTCCGGCGCCGCTGCCGCAGATGCCGAGCCTATCGTCGAGGGCTCCGATGCCTTCGACGAGTTGGCATTTGCCGTGCACGAGGTGTGCGAGAGCCTGGCGCGCAATATCGCCGCCGATGGTGAGGGCGCATCCAAGCTTGTTACGGTCAACGTTACCGGCGCCGTGAACGACGAGGAGGCCGATATCGCCGCCCGTGCCGTTGCCAACTCGCCGCTCGTTAAGACCTGCATCGCCGGCCACGACTGCAACTGGGGCCGTGTTGCTATGGCACTCGGTAAGTGCGGCGTGAAGTTTAATCAGGAAGACGTTTCCATTGACATGATGGGCATGCCTGTCTGTCACGACGGTCTGACTGTTCCCTTTGACGAGGACGAGGCTCTGCGACGTTTCGAGGCGCCCGAGATCGTGATCTCGGCCGACCTGGGCGCAGGCGACGCGGCAACGACTGTGTGGACCTGCGACCTCACGCATGAGTACATCTCCATCAACGGCGACTACCGTTCCTAGATTCCGGGCACGCTGCGCATCTTGCCGCGATTGCGGACAGCGGAGCACGGCGCGATAACGATACGAAAGACGAGGCAGATTATGAAATTCGCACGCGATTGTCGTTCGAGCGAATCCAACGAAGCAACCGCGCAGCTGCTGTTCGAAGCGCTGCCGTGGATTAAGAACCTGACCGGCAAGACGGTTGTTATCAAATATGGCGGAGCCGCCATGGTTGATGAGCAGCTGCGCCGCGACGTGATGAGCGACATCGTTTTGCTCAAGATCATCGGCATGCGCCCCGTTATCGTGCACGGCGGCGGCAAGGCTATCAACGAGGCGCTGAGCCATTACGATATTCCCGTCGAGTTTAAGAACGGCCAGCGCGTGACCACGCCGGCGACTATGGATATCGTGCGCGAGGTGCTGGGCGGCAAGGTTAACCAGGAGCTGGTTGCTGCCATCAACCACCACGGCAACCTGGCCGTGGGCGTGTCGGGCAGCGATGCCGGCACGCTCATCGCCGAGCCGCTCGACCCCGAGCTCGGTCGCGTGGGCAAAGTGACGCACGTCAACACCGACTATATCGAGCGCTTACTCGATAGCGAGTACATCCCCGTCATCGCTACCGTCGCGGCGGGGGAGGACGGCGGTTTCTTCAACATCAACGCCGATACCGCCGCCGGTGCCGTTGCCGCGGCGCTCCACGCGCATAAGGCAATCTTTTTGACCGATGTCGATGGTCTGTACAAGGACTTTAGCGACAAGGACTCGCTTATCTCCAACCTAACGCTCGACGAGGTTAACGAAATGCTCTACGGCGGCGAGGTCGATAAGGGCATGATTCCCAAGCTGCGTGCGGCCGTCGATGCGCTTACTGGCGGCGTATTTCGTGCCCACATCATCAATGGCACGACGCCGCATTCGCTGCTCCTGGAGCTGCTGACCGATGCCGGCGTCGGCACCGTGATCCATTCCACCGAGACGGCTTACGAGTTCGATACGCATCCGCATCCGCTTTCGACGTTTGCTGCGCGTCTGACCGAGAACCTTGACGAGGTCGAGAAGCTTCAGACGGTCTAGCTGACCCGCAGCCGCCCCATTCCTGCACCCATAGCCCCGCGCCGTCTGGCGCCCAACGAAAGGCATCCCATGTCACTTGCAGCTCAGCAATCGCTTGAATCCCATTACGTTATGCATACCTTTGGCCGCTCTCCGGTCGAGTTTGTCGAGGGTCACGGCATGAAGCTCACCGGCGACGATGGCCGTGAGTACCTCGACTTTCTTGCCGGCATCGGCGTGTGCAGCCTAGGTCATGGCGACCCGGCTGTGCTCTCGGCGCTCGAGGCACAGACCAAAAAGCTCATGCATGTCTCCAATTACTTCTACATCGAGCAGCGCGGACAGGTCGCGGCGCTGCTGTCCAAGCTTGCTAACGACGACGTAGATGGTGCGCGCGTGCTTGCCGATGCCATTGTCGCCGGCGATGAGACCACGGCAGCTGCACTTGGTGCCCCGGCTGCGGATGAGCAGGTTTGGGAGACCTTCTTTGCCAACTCTGGCGCCGAGGCCAACGAGGGCTCGATGAAGCTCGCGCGCCTGTACGCCAAGCGTGCCGGTAATGGCGGCAACACCATCGTGTGCATGCGCGGCGGCTTCCACGGCCGTACGCTCGAGACCATTGCCGCCACCATGCAGGATTGGCTGCAGGACAGCTTCCGCCCGCTGCCGGGTGGCTTTGTGGCCTGCACGCCCAACGATGTGGACGAGCTGCGTGCGATCTTTAAGCAGCTGGGGAGCGAAATTTGTGCCGTGATGCTCGAGCCGATCCAGGGTGAGAGTGGCGTGCACCCCATGACCGAGGAGTTTATGGCGACAGCGCGCGACCTGGCACACGAAGTGGGCGCCGTGCTTATCGCCGACGAGGTCCAGTGCGGCATCTTCCGCTCCGGCAAGCCGTTTGCGTTCCAGACCTATGGCGTGGAGCCCGACATCATGAGCCTTGCCAAGGGCATTGCCGACGGCGTGCCCATGGGTGCCGTCGTGGCAAAGAAGGAGATTGCCGACGTGTTTAAGCCGGGCGACCACGGCTCGACCTTTGGCGGTAGCTGCTTGGCCATCGCGGCATGTGCCGCGACGCTCTCCGCGCTTGTGCGTGGCGATTATGCCGAGCATGCTGCCAAGGTGGGCGCCTATATGGAGCAGGCGCTGGCTAAGCTTCCGCATGTGGTAGAGGTTCGTGGCCGTGGCCTGATGCTCGGCTGCGATCTTGACGATACTGCGGGTGATGCTCACGACGTTGTGGCCCGTGCATTGGGGGCTGGTGCCGTGATCAACGCTACGGGTGCCCATACGCTGCGTTTCTTGCCGCCTCTCGTCTGCGAGGAAGCCGACGTGGACGGCCTGATCGAGATCCTGTCGGGTGTCTTGGGCTAACGCGGTGCAATAACTCAATTTGGACCGGGTTCCGGACTGTGGGCGTGCTTTATGCGGCATGATTCAGCGGTCTGGAGCCCGTTTTGCCTTAGATTTGCTAAGGCAGGGAGACCTGCTGGTCAAAAAACATCAAATATGAGTACTGTTACCGATTTGGTAGCAGCAATTTT